>SXGQ01745668.1_pt1 | contig 66631 bp, 46 predicted proteins | sample 3178371 | NCBI WGS metagenome assembly SXGQ01 (sample SAMN11356859, study PRJNA531348) | freshwater metagenome | isolation source: freshwater sample F1-20 | place: China: Fuxian Lake, Yuxi | collected 2017-12-25
GCATCCACGCGCAGGCCGTCGAGGTGATACCTCTCCAGCCAGGCCAAGGCGCTCGCAATCAGGAAACACCGCACTTCGTTGCGTCCATAATTGAAAATCAGCGTCCCCCAGTCCATGTGCGCTCCTTGGCGAGGATCGGCGTGTTCGTAGAGATGACTCCCGTCAAACTCCGCCAAGGCGAACGCGTCTCGAGGAAAGTGCGCCGGTACCCAGTCCAAAATGACCCCGATTCCCCGTTGATGCAGATGGTCGACGAACCATGCGAAATCCTCCGGTACTCCGAATCGTTGGGTCGGAGCGAAAAAACCGGTGACTTGATAACCCCATGAACCGTCGAACGGATGCTCGGCGATCGGCATGATCTCAACATGCGTGAACCCCATTTCGACCACATAGTCGGCGAGTTCCGGGGCGAGCTCGCGATAGGTGAGCGGGCGGTTATTGTCCTCCGGCTTTCGCTTCCAAGAACCAAGGTGCAACTCGTAAGCGGATATCGGTCGATCCAACTGGTTCGCCTCCGCTTTCCGCCGATCCATCCAGTCCCGGTCGCTCCATTTAAATCCATCCGTAGCACAAACGATCGCCGCATTCCCCGGCGGCGCTTCGAAAAAAGTCCCGTAAGGATCGGTCTTCACGCTCACCCGGCCCGACTGGCTGCGAATCTCAAACTTGTAGAGCTCGCCGGCCCCGAGCCCGGGCACAAACAATTCCCAAACGCCTGAAGCGCCCAAAGGCCGCATGGGAAAAAACCGTCCATCCCAACGATTGAAATTTCCCACGACGGAGACGCGGGCGGCAGACGGTGCCCAAACGGAAAAGGCCACCCCGGGAACGCCTCCGATCACCCGCGGATGCGCTCCGAGCTTTTCGAAAATACGGTGCTCGTTGCCCTCATTGAACAGGTACAGATCCTGCGCGCTCAATGTCGGCAGAAAGCTGTAAGGATCGAAAAACTGCCGGGTCTCACCGTTCGGGAAAGTGGCGCGCAACTGATACCGAAAAACCTCGGGTCGTTTTGCGATGAAGCCTTCGAAAAAACCTTCATCCGTCATCCGCTTCAACTCATGCACCGCCTGAACGTTTGCATCGAGCTCGACGACCGCACAGCTCACCGCATCGCACAACAGAGCCCTGACGACCACACCTTGGCTTCGACCGCGCTTGTGGGGGTGCATCCCGAGCACCCCGTGGGGCGCCGCATGAGTTGCGCTTAGCAAGGCCGCCAGATCAGATTTGGAAGTTATCACGGTGGGAACACCGCGACCGTGACTCCTGCCACCCCTCTCGTCTAGTCGCGAATACCGAGCGATCTGTGTCCTCGCCCACGGGGCCTAGCCCGTGTTCTTCAGCCCCCCCGATATTCCATTGATCGTCAACTCCACCACGGCACGCGCCGCTTCGGCGTCTTCGGTGGAGAGTTTCTTCCCCGCCGCCTGAATCCGTAGACGGCGCAGCATGTCGACCTGGATGTAGTTGAGCGGATCGATGTAAGGATTCCTGAGCTGCACCGACTTCAACAGCACCGGTTCCCGCGCCAACATCTGCCGCTCGCCCGTGACCGCGAGGATCGTTCGCGCTGTTCGCTCAAATTCCACCGTGAGCAGGCCAAGAATTCGTTTTCGAATTTTGGGGTCGTCGACCAACTCGGCGTAGAGGGAGGCGATTCCCATGTCCGCCTTGTGCATCGTGAGTTGGGCATTGTTGATCATGGTCTGAAAAAACGGCCACTCCTGGTGCATCGTCCTCAAAAGCTTTTTGCCCGCAGGGCCCCGTTGCAAAATCGCCTCGAGGGCCGAGCCCAAACCAAACCACCCGGGGAAATTGAAACGACTCTGCATCCATGAAAACACCCAAGGAATCGCCCGGAGGTCTTCGACGCTGGTCGTCGCCCGCCGGAAGGTCGGCCGCGACCCAAACTTCAGATTGCTGATTTCGTCGATCGGCGTCGCCTGTTTCCAAAAGACGAGAAATTCCGGATCATCGTGCACAATGGCCTTATAGGCGGCGAACCCCGCCGAGCTCATCGCCTCCATCGCCTCGCGCCATTCCGCCGGCACCTCGGCCTTGGTTTCCGCCGCATGCGCTCCAAGCATCACTCCATAGGCCATCTGCTCGAGAATACGATGCGCCAGGTCGGGATCATGATACCGCGTGGAAAGCACTTCACCTTGCTCGGTCACGCGGATTCCCCCGTCGCGTAGGCCGGCCGGCTGGGCCAGAATTGCCTTGGCCGCCGGGCCGCCGCCCCGCGCGATACTGCCGCCTCGGCCGTGGAAAAGCGTAATCTTCACCCCCTGTTCAAGTCCCACGCGCGCAATGGCCTCTTGCGCCTCAAACAACGCCCAATTCGCGGTCACGTAGCCGCAGTCCTTGTTGCTGTCCGAATATCCCAGCATCACATGCTGGTGCGACGGTTTCTGCCGCCCGGGCAACGTAAAGAGCGTCGTCAAGATATCCGGCGCCCGCTCCAAATCATCCAACGTCTCGAACAGCGGGGCCACCGGGAGCGCCGCGCCGGTGAGTTTCTGCAAGAGCTCCAACTCCAGCACATCGGACACTCCGTCCGTCATGCTGATGATCGCGATGCCAAGCGCCTCGGCGCCAAACCGCTCCACCGCCCGCGCCGCCAGCGCGAGCGGATCCAACACGTGCCGCGTGCCCGCCGAGTACTTCGCCACCGTCGCCGCCGGCAAAACCGCGGCGTTGACCAACTCGGCCAAAAGCAGCATCTGTTTCTCCGCTTCACTCAGCGCCCCGTAGTCCCGGAGCCCGAGAATCTCAGCCACCGCCGCTTCATGCTGCGATGAATGCTGGCGGATATCCAACCTGGCGGTGTGCAGACCAAACACCTCGAACTGCTCGCCGATTGCCTTCAAATCGCCCTCGACCAACATCGCCCCCCTCCCCGCGGCCAGGCTCACCCGGATCGTTTCGAGCGTTTCTTCCACCGTCGATCGGTCGAGATACCCGCCGACCAACGAGTCCGAAGAGAGCACGCTTCCGTCCCTCACTTCGTTCACCGCCTGCGCCAGACGCGCGCGCAGCACACCCAAGACGAGTCGATACGGCTCGTGCGGATAACGTTTGCTCAACTCCTCGACGTGCTTCGAAAGATGCAAATTCTCCCGCAGCTCTCGCTTCAACGCCGGCACCACCGAATCTCTACGGTCGCTCACCGTGAGCGAGCGAGCCAGATCCCTCGAAGCCAGGCGCAGCTTCTCGATCGCGAGTCGCCGATGCAGCAGGAGGACTTCCGCCGTGACCGCCCCCGTTACCCCGGGATTGCCGTCGCGGTCGCCGCCGATCCACGACCCAAACGCCAGCCAACGCCGCGGCGGCTTGACCGTGGGATAATGCCGCCCGAGCGCACGCTTCATGTCGGCATGCAAACGCGGCAGGGTTTCGAACAACGTCGTGTCAAAATACCACAGCCCCGTCTTCGCTTCATCCGTCACCTCCGGCCGGGCCGCGCGGCTACGATCGGTCAACCACAGCGAGGCGATCTCCCGCTCGACACATTCGGCCTCCAGCAACGCGGGATCGGTCAACAGCGCGGGCTGCGAGCGCAACCGCAGGATCTCGCCCAGTCGGCGCAACTTCGTGAGCAAGGTTCGCCGCTTCGATTCCGTCGGGTGTGCCGTAAACACGAGCTCGATCATCAGCCGGTCCACCAAGGCCTGCATCGCGGCCGCACTCACTCCGCGTCGTTTCAATTCGATCACCGCCGCTTCAATCGATTCACGCATCGGCGGGCTCGCCGTGCCTTCTTTGCCGCGGGCAGCGCGTCTCTGGCGCAGCAGCATGATGCGAAAATTCTCTTCGGCGAGATTCACCAACTCGAAATAGAGCGTGAACGCCATCGCTTGGTTAAACGCCTCGGTCGGACTCAACTCCGAGATCCGCGCCGCCAAACCACGCGCCGCTTTCTCGTCACCCGCACGCCGGGCCTTGGCCAACTGTCGCAAGGCCTCGACGGTGGTGAAGGTCTCCGGCCCCTCCAGTCGGGTGATCACGCGGCCGAGCGCGCTGCCGAGCGCGCGCACCTCGGCTCGGAGCGAGGCGATTTCATTGGAAGGGACCGGGAGCGGCGTCGTTGGTTTTGGCATGAATTCGGCGCACCATGAGGCGCGCCGGAACCCGGCAAAAGCTAAAACTACGCCAGCTTGCCGCCCATTCCCGTAGGCTTGCTTGCGCCGTAGGCGACTCCTTTGCTCGGTTGGTGCTTCGTCGTCTCATTCTCGTCTCCATCGCTTTGCTCGCTGCCTACCCGCACGCCACCGGGCAGACGCCCAATGCTCAACCCGAGGTCCAATACGAGAGCTCCTCGGTCGACTTTACCACGGGAGAAACTGTCTTCACCAAGGCCAGCCTCAGCGATGGGCCCTCGCTCCTCACGGCCGACGAGATCCGCTACAACTTTATCACCAACGTCGCCATCGCCAACGGGAATGTCACCCTGACCCGTGGTCCCCAGCGGCTCATCGCCCAAAAATTGATCTATCAACGGGGCACCGCATCTTTCACCGCCGAATCGATCCGGGTCGGTTCCTACCCGTTCTACGTTTCCGGTGCCACGGCCTCCGGCACCGTTGATGAAATCAGCGTCTCGTCCGCCACCGTCACCTTTCGCGAGCCCGGCCGGTGGCAGCCGACCGTTCAATCCGGTCGTCTGTTCTATGCGCCCGGTCGCGATCTCCGCAGCGAAGACACCCGCTTCGGTCTGGGTCGGAACCAGCCGATTCCTCTGCCCAGGATTCAGCAAAACCTGAACGAACCTCTCCTTTCCTATGTTTCCGCCACCGCCGGCTATCGACAGTTCCTTGGCGCTTATCTCGAAGCCGGGCTTCGCGTCCCCGTCGCTGCCGGGGTAAAACTCGGTGCCGATATCGGCTTCTACACGGCGCGCGGCCTCATGGCCGGTCCTTCCGCCAGTTATATTGGCGAAAACGACGGCCAAAACCTGCGCGGTCTCTTTCGTTCCGGTTACATTCGCGACTCCGGTGACAAACTCACCGACGTACTCCGTCGCCCCGTCCCCGAGGATCGCAGTCATGCCGAATGGCAACACACCCAGCGCTTCACCGAGAACCTCACGCTTGCCGCCCATTTCAACCTGTGGAGCGATTCCGAGGTCATTCGTGATTTTCGCCCCAAGACCTTCTTTCCCGTCCAAGCACCCAATAACTTCATCGAGTCGCTTTACACCGGTCACAACTACTCGATCTCACTCTTCGCCCGTCTCCAGCCCAATTCCTTCGAGTCCGTGCAAGAGCGCCTCCCCGAGTTGCGCTACGACCTGTTTCCCTCCGCGATCGGTCACGGCATTTATCAACGCGCCAAGGCCAGCGTCGTGTCCCTCCGCGAGCGCCCTCCCGGAGCGATTGCGCCCCGCCTCGCCAGCGATCGCGCCGACGCCTACTACGCGCTTAACCGGCCGTTTACGCCCCGCGAATGGCTCACCGTTACGCCCACCGCCGGCGCCCGCGTAACCCACTATTCGAACCCCGCCGGTGCTTCCGAGGCCAGCCGTCGCTACACTCGCGCCCTCGGTGAGGTCGGCGTCGATGCCGCTCTGCGGGCCAGCGCCACCTACGCCTACAAAAATCCCCAGTGGAAAATAGACGGCCTGCGCCATCTCGTGACCCCGAAGTTGAGCTACCGTTACATTCCGCAAGGCGACCTAGGCCGCCGCTTCATTCCCGGGATCGACCGCCGCGAGCCTCTCACCAGTTACCTGCGTCCGCTCGGCCTCGGCGAGCAGCGTAGCATCGACGATCTCCGCGCCACGAACACCCTGCGTCTCGGCCTCGACAACACCCTCCAGACCCGCGACGCCACCTACGGCTCGCGTGACTTGCTCGTCTTCAACAACGCCGTCGATTTCCGGTTTCACCGCGGCGCTGGCGAACGCGATTTCTCCGCGGTCCATACCGAAATTGCCCTGATGCCGGCCCCATGGCTTCAATTCGACCTCTACGAGAGCTTCACGCCTCACACCGGCACGCTCCAGGAGCTCAACACCGGCATCACGCTCCGCGACGGCGATGCTTGGTCGCTTCGCTTTGCCACCAATTTTCTTCGCCGCGAAAGCGAAGACTACCGCATCGAGGGGCGCATCCATCTGAACGAAACCTACGACGCGCTCGCCCGCTTCCAATACGACGCCCGCGAACGCCGCCTCAACGAACAGGCCTACGGGCTCGTCCAGAATCTCGATAACACGTGGCTCGTCGAATACGTCGTTTCCGTCTACTCCGGTCGTCGCCGCGAAAACGGCTTTGGCTTCAACGTCCAAGTCGCGGCCCGCAATTTCTGAGTCACCCGCCCTGATCCGACGCGGGAGCCCGCTTGCGGGCGATTTTGGCTCCGCGCCGCCAACACTTTCCTTCTTCAACTCCCAATCCGCCCACTATGTCCCTTTTCGGCAGCCAGCAAAAAGTATTCCTCCGCATCCTCTCCGTGCTGCGCCCGCACTGGCACACGGACCCATCCTTGCCCCTGCGCATCCAGCAGGAGTTCGCCGCCAATCGCTCCTTCGGGTCCCGCGATCGGAAGCTTTACCGGGAGCTCATCTACACGACGCTGCGCTACCTCCCGTGGATTGAGCCGCTGCTCGACACCGATCCCGCCCGTGCCTCCACCATCGTGGCTTGGCTCGCCGCCGATCTTCCCGCCACTAAAGCCTACCGCGCCGGCACCTGTGGCGACTGGCCTCGTTGCCCAGCGTCCATCGCGTCCCGGGCCGCCCACCTCCATCTCGACCCGTCGCTTCTCCTGCCCGCATGGCTGGCCCGTCATTGTCCCGCCGCCGGCGTCGCACCCGACCTCGACGCCTTGCACGCTCGCGCCGCCATCTGGCTCCGCCTGCAAACGCCCGACCCGGCACCCGTGCTCGCCGAATTCGCGAGCCTCGGCTGGGCCGCCCGTCCTGCCGCTGTCCTACCCGGCGCACTCGAGCTGCTCTCGGATGCGGATATCACCAAAACCAACTCCTTTCTCTCCGGCCTTGTCGAAGTCCAGGATCTCGGTTCGCAACTGATTCTCGCCTCCGCCGCGATCGCCCCCGGGGGACGTTGGCTCGACGCCTGCGCCGGCGCCGGCGGCAAAGCCCTGCAACTCGCCGCGATCCTCGGCCCCAACGGCCACATCGACGCCTACGACATCCGCGCCAGCGCCCTGAAGGAACTTCAAATCCGCGCCACCCGCGCCCGCCTTGACAACATCGCAATCCTCCCGGCCGCGCCCACTGCGCTTTACGACGGAGTCCTCGTCGACGCCCCGTGCAGCGGCACCGGCACCTGGCGCCGGTCTCCGCACCTCAAGTGGACCACCACCCCGGCCCAAGTCACCGCGGCCGCCGAGCAACAGCTCGCACTCCTCACTCAGTACGCGGCCCTCGTTCGCCCCGGCGGCCAGCTCATCTACGCCACCTGCTCGCTCAGCCACTTTGAAAACGAAGATGTGATCCGGGCCTTTCTGGCCGCCAACTCCTCGTTTGTCCCGGAGCTCCCGGCGTCCGACCGGGCCTTTGGCTTCACCGCCGACGCCGCGACCGGCGGTCTCACCATTCTCCCCGCCCGCCACAATACCGACGGCTTCTTCGTCGCCACCCTGCGCCGGCAATAACCGAATCAACTTCGGCGCGCGTTTTTATTTGCCGCGCCCCATCGCCGCCCAAACCTCTCCGCACCGTGGCTCCCGAAACCGATTACCGCATCAAACTTCAGGTCTTCGAAGGCCCGCTTGACCTGCTGCTTTTTCTGATCCGCAAGAGCGAGATCGACATCTACGACATCCCGATCGAGTCCGTCACGAAGCAATACCTCGAAGCCCTTCGAGCGATGCAATCGCTCGACCTCGACGTCGCCGGCGAATTCTTTGTCATGGCCGCCACGTTGATGGAGATAAAGAGCCGGCTCCTGCTGCCCAAAGGCCTCCACGCCATCGATCCCAACGCCAACCCGGACGACGACATCGACCCTCGCTGGGAGCTCGTCCACCAGCTGCTCCAATACAAAAAATTCAAAGATGCCGCCGGCGAACTTGCCGCGATCATCCGCCGCCAACAGGACCTGATGGAGCGTCACGTTTCGTCGCTCTCCGCCGAGTTCAACGAGCGCCCCCTGCAAGCCGTCGGCCGGATCGAGCTTTGGAACACCTTCAATATCGTCCTCCGCCGGCTCGCCGAGAAACTCGTCGTCGGCGAAATTCACGACGAAACGGTCACCGTCTCCGATCAGATGGAATGGCTGCTCGCCCGCATTCGGACCGAGAAGACGTTCATCTTTTCCGACCTGTTTCCCAACGGCACGACTCTCCGCCAACTCGTCGCCACCTTTCTGGCCGTGCTTGAACTCACGCGCCTCGGAAAACTTCACCTCGCCCAGAACGAAGCCTTCACCGACATCGTCTGCACCGTGCGCGACGAAAACCCGCTTGAAACTGCGGCCGCCACCAGCACGTTGCTCGCGTGACCAACAAGCGAAAACCTGCCGCGCCCAAAGCCGGCCTCCTCGGACTCGGATTGGACAACACCGACGGCCACAAACGGCTCACCACCGGCGAGCAATTCGCCATCGTCGGCGGCTCCGCCGAGACTCATGACCGGATGACGGAGACCGTGGTGAAAACGTTTGAAGAACTAAAGACCCGCGGAAAACCGCTGCATAAGGTCGAGCCGAACGAACTCGCCGAGATTCTCCATAAATCCACCCCGCGATAACCCGCAGCCCCGAGCCGCCACTTGCCTTTCGCCCTATTCCAGACCTCCTTCCCTTAACGCTCATTCCAACATGTCCGAAAAAATTGCCAATCTCACCACCGCCGACTTCAAAACGACCGTCGCCGCCGCGACCACGCCCCTGCTTGTAGACTTTTGGGCTCCTTGGTGCGGACCGTGCAAAGCCATCGCACCGATCCTCGAGGAGATTGCTACCGAGATGGACGGCCAAGTGAAAATTGCCAAGGTCAACATCGACGACCACGACACGATCGCCGCCGAGTATGGCATCCGCGCCATCCCGACCATGCTCCTCTTCAAAGGCGGCAAAGTCGTCGAGCAAATCGTCGGCATGATGCCCAAGGCCGCCCTCAAGGCCAAACTCACCGCCCAGCTTTAACCGAGTTCTCGGCCAACCCTCCAGCCCCGACGCCCACGTCGGGGCTTTTTTGTAACCATCCGCCATGAGTTTCCGCCTCCCCGCGCTTTTGATCACCGCGCTCGGCGTTGCCGTCGGCCTGAGCGCCACTCCCTCCGCCTTCGGCGTTTCCCAGCTCCGAAAGGAGCGCGATCTCATCATCTACGAGCACCCGCGGTTCCATTCGGCTTTCCCTTCGGTGGTGCGAAGCCCGAACGGGGAGTTCCTGCTCGCCTTTCGCCGCGCGCCCAATCGGAAAGCCTTCGGCGAAGAGAAGAACAACCACGTCGATCCCAACAGCCAACTCATGCTCGTGCGCTCCCAGGATGGCGTGAACTGGACGACGCCCACCCTCATCTATGCTCACGCGATCGGAGGGTCGCAGGATCCCTGCCTGCTGCAGATAAGCGACGGCTCCTTGCTCTGCCTGAGCTATGGCTGGGCTTTTCTCCGCCCCGATGGAGTCAAGAACCTCAAACCGCCTTTCCTGCAAAACTACCCGGGCTCCATCTTCACCGGGGGCTATTTTCTACGCTCGGATGACCGCGCCCAAACGTGGCTGGGCCCGTTCTACCCGCCGCATATCGCCCCTGAAATCCTGCGCGATCCCTACGGCCAACTCGTCCCCGCCTACAATCGCGGTGCCGCGATCGAGGCCCGCGACGGTCGTTTGCACTGGGTCGTGGCCGCGACCGATCAAGAGACCCCGCGCAAGACATCCACTCACTTGCTTTCATCCACCGATCGCGGACTCACGTGGAGTTACTCGGCTCCGGTCGCCGCCGACTCCACGGCGTCATTCAATGAAACGTCGCTGATTGAAACGCCGCGCGGCGACCTCGTCGCTTTTCTCCGATCCGAGAAGCTTGGCGATCAAGCCTGCATCGCGCGCTCCACCGACGGCGGGAAAACGTTCCAACCTTGGCAAAAGATGGGCTTCCAAGGTCATCCCCTGCATGCCCTCAGATTGCCCGACGGCCGCGTTCTCGTCACCTACGGCTACCGCCACGCACCCTTTGGCATTCGCGCCCGCGTGCTCGATGCCGAATGCACCGATTTTGCCACCGCCCCCGAAATCATCATTCGCGACGACGGCACCACCACCGACCTCGGTTATCCGTGGTCCGTGCAACTCGACGCCCGGCGCATCCTCGTCACCTACTACTTCAAAGCCGCCGGCGAAATCCAGCACATCGCCGGCACGATTCTGCGATTGGACTGAGGCCGCTCAAAACCAGAGCCCGCCGCTCAACAAAACCGCATATCCCGCCAGCAGTTTTCCCGTGTCGCCCAGCAAGGCGATCAGCTCCGCCGGCGTCTCGCTCGCCCTCAGTCTCCGCGCCTGTCGCCAAGCCGCGGGTGCCAGTAACAGCGGCGCCAAGACCCACGGGGAAAATCCCCGAGCCCAGAACACGAGGGGCATCGCAAGCGCCACCACCAAGGAGGCGTCAAACTGCGTCCGGGCCGCCCCGCGCCCGAAGCGCACGACCAACGTCCGCTTCCCTGCGGCTCGATCGGTGTCGACGTCGCGATAGTTGTTCACGACCAAAATATTTGCCGCCAACAAACCGATCGGGATCGCGGCCAAAATCGCGTCCACCGTCACCTCACCGGTTTGAACAAAAAAAGTCGCGCCGACCGCGACCAGTCCGAAGAAAACGAATACAAACAGATCGCCGAGTCCGTTGTATCCCAGCGGAAACGGCCCGCCGGTATACGCCACCCCGCAGGCAATACTCGCCACGCCGATCACGATCAGGCCCGGTCCACCCCACGCGATCAATCCCAGCCCCACCGCAAAAGCCAAAGCAAAGACCGCGACCATCGCCCGCTTCATCACCTCCGGCCGCACCAAACCGGCCGCCACCGCCCGTCTCGGCCCCACCCGACTCGCCGAATCGGCTCCTTGGATGAAGTCGTAGTAGTCGTTCGCGAAATTCGTGCCGATCTGGATCAAGAGCGCAAAGAGCAGACACAAGCCCGCCGCCGCGTAATCGGCGCTGTCGCCGTGCGCCGCCAACGCCGTCCCGACCAGCACCGGAGCCACCGCCGCCGGCAACGTTTTCGGCCGCGTCGCTTCAATCCAGACCGACCACACCGGTGATTTTTTCATCGGCTTAGAGACCCAAAAACCTGCGGTTTAAAAACACCAACTGCTGCTTCGCGAGCAGCCCGATCAACCGTCGCACGGTGGAATCGAAATCGTTTTTGTCCGCAGTCTTCGATTGCCGCTCACTCGTGAGCGTCGGCTCGCCTCCCCAGCACAACCGTTGCCGGGGGAAGTAAAGCAGGCTCAGCCCGATCAATAATAGGACGTAATCGATCGAGCATGAGGCCATCTGGGCCATCGAGAAATCTACCCGCTTCGATGTCAAAGCCGCACTCGTCACTTTGCCCGGTAGCGCTGCTCAGCCGGCACCGCCAACCCGTTTTCCAGCTCCCGCAGCCGTGCCAGCACAAGAGGCGCATCCGCCGCGTCGTCCTCGGCCGGCAACTGGGGATGAAGCTCGCGCAACCAGGCATAAGCCTCCGCGTTCTTCCCCTGTCGTCGGAGCAATTCCCCATAAATGCGCGCCGCATAATACGGTCCCCGCGGTTCCGCCCAAGCGCGGCGATAGCTCTCTGCCGCCGCCGCCAAATCTCCGAGCTTGTTAAGTTCGATGTTCGCCTGCTCGACCCAGAGCGCAGCTTGGCCCGCCTGCACCCGCCGTGCCGCCTGAATGTGCCTGATCGCCATTTGCGCGTGCTCGACTTCGATCACCCGCCGCCGCGTGGCCGATACGACTTCATATCCACCTTCCGCCGCGATCCGCCACACCGGCAGGTCGTAGGCGAGAATACGGGCTCCGTTCAGCCAGAAATAAACTGGCCGGGGATCCACCGCCACCACCGCGCGGATCAGGGTCTGCGTGCCGGGCAAATCACGATCCTCCCATCCCGCATACATCCGCAGCCATAGAAAATCCGCCGCCAGCGCCTTAAAGCCGCCCAGCCAGCCAAACAGCGCCCCGGCCCCCGGCGACTCTAGCATCGTCTCGTTCACCGGAACCTCCCTCGTCGGCCCGAGCGCGTAACGCAGCCCGGTCCCCGCCGCGGCCAGCACCCCCAACACCACCGCCAGCAAATATAGCTTAGACTTCACGTCGTCGGAAAACGTAAACCGCCAGCCCCAAAGCCACCGCCGTGTAGCCCGCCGCATAAATCGTCAGGCGCCCCAGCCCAAGCGCCGACCCGTCCCCGGCCGCTTCTACCGCGAACCGTTGGAAATCGGGAAAAACCCAGTGGATCAACTTCGCCGGCATCAGCATCACACTGGCCCCGCTCCGCTCGTAAGCCCCATGAGCGAAACCCTGCAAATGGCAGATCACGAAACCGGCAAATCCCATCATCACCGCGTAAATCTGAGTCTGGGCAAAACTCGCCACCAACAAGGTCCCCGCCGCCAACAGCATCAACTTGAGCGCGTGCAACCACGCCGCGACGACCAGCGTGCCATAATTCACCGCTCCGCCCATGGCAAAGGCCTCGGGCTGCTCCAGCCGCAACCCGGCTTCACGCTGCCATAGCACGACGGCCAACGTCGCGGTCAACGTCGCGCAAAACGTCACCAGCACCACGGCCACGCCGATAAATTTGCCCAGCAAAAACTCCGTCCGCCACACCGGCTTGGCGAGCAGGGTGAGCGCGGTGCGATTCTCAATCTCACTGAAGAAGAGCTGCGCCGTCAGCACGATCGCCAGCACCGCCCCAAACCCCGCGATCGCCCCATCCCCGAAATCCGCGATGAACTTCAGCTCGGGCGCGCCGAAATTAAAATCCCGCAACCCCCGCACACCCACGACCAAGCCCGCAGCGACCAGCACCAACAAGCCCACGAGCTTTTGCCGCAGCGCCTCACGCAACGTGACGGCGGCAATCAATCCCGTGCGCTCCATTGAAAACGGCACCTTCTTCAAGCGCTTTCCTCCGTTTCCTTCGGCCGATTCCGCGCCACCTGTTCGATAAAAATCTGATCCAGCCGAGTGGACTGCGTCGTGAGCACGGTCGGCGATTTCCCCCGGGCGGCCAGCCATTGGTTCAATTCCTCCCGTTCCGCCCCGCTTAGGCGATCAGGTCCGCCGCCCGTCGGCATCGTCAGTTCGGCCACCGTTCCGCTCACCAACAACCGGCCCCGATCCAGAATCGCCACGCGGTCGCAGACCTCCTCGATCTGAGCCAAGAGATGGGAGGTGATCAGCACCGTCTTGCCTTGGGCCTTTAATCCGCGAATGAGCGTCGTTATCGCCGCCGTGCCGATCGGATCAACCCCCGCCGTCGGTTCATCAAGAATCACCAGTCTCGGATCATGCACCAGCGCCTGCGCCAAACCGATGCGTTGCAGCATCCCTTTCGAATAAGTCCCGACGCGCCGCTCTGCCGCCTCCGTCAGCCCGACCCACGCGATCACCTCCGCCACCCGGGCCGCCAATTTCACTCCGCTCAAGCCGCAAATCCTCCCGTAAAACGCCACCAACTCCCGCCCGCTGAGAAAGCGGTAAAAGTTCGGCGCTTCGGGCAGATAGCCCACCGCCACCCGCGATTCCACCCGGTCACTCGGCACGCCAAAAACCCGGCACGCTCCGGCCGTTGGCGCCAACAAACCCAGAATGACCTTGATGGTCGTGCTCTTGCCCGAGTCATTGGGCCCGAGCAGGCCGAACACTTCACCCCCGCCGATGCGCAGGCTCAAGTGATCCACCGCCCGCAATCGCACCCCGCGCAGCCCGGTCGCAAAATCCTTCGTCAGCCCTTCCAGCTCCACGGCCGCTTCGGTCCCGCCCGTCATACGATCTTAAATCCGCTGAATTGCCCGGCACGAAGTACGTGACTGCGCTCTGCCTTGCGCACATAGCCATGCATCCGATCCTCAACCGCAGCGGTAAACGCCTTCACTTCCGCCTCCGCCCCCTCCGCCTCAAGCTGCACCCGTCCGTCGGCCAGATTGGCGACCACTCCCGCCACCTCATACTCCTTCGCGACCTGCAACACCGCATAGCGGAAACCCACGCCTTGGACGTGACCTGAAAAGAAAACGTTCTCGTGGTAAACGACTCCCATGACCGGCGAACCTAGGCGCCGCCCGGCCCACGACTCAATCCGCAAAACCATCGGTCACCTAACCGGGATTTTTGTTTGCATTCGCCCGGCTCGCCCCCTCCTTTTCCCCACAACCTGATGAGCAACTCAGATTCTGACGGCCCCTCCAACAACGAGTGGGAAGATCGCGGCGAAGTGGCTTGGAACGAATTCGATTGGGAACGCTACCTGCGCGAGCAGGACGCCTCGATCGCCCGTTACCGCAAACTCTACGAGGCCAACGCCGAAAGCCCCAACCGGATCGATAAAGTGGCCGAGCAGATGGGTTGGAGTATCGAAGATTGGACGGAAGAAGGCGGCGAGATTCCGGATTCGGATGACGATGACGACGAGGCGGAAGACGACATGGACTTCGACGACGAAGACGACGTCTACACGCTGCATAAAAATCCCATTTTCATTTCGACCAAGGCCATCATCGGCGGCCTGCAGGAAAAGTGGCTGGAGAGCGCAAGCCTCGCCAAGCTTCCCGTCCCGGTCTCCATGGCGCTGCTCAATTCGCTGCACCGCAGCGAAGACCAATCCGCGCAGGCAATCCATGCGCTGGACTTTGGCGATTACGCGATGGCGATCAGCCTCTTCAAGCGCGCGCTCAACCTCGTGAACAGTACGTTCGCCCTGCTGAATTCGGCGGAGACCGCGACGATCCCCGCGATTGTGGCCTTTCGGGAGCACGCACAACCCGCGCTCTTTGATCTCCGCGAAATTTGGCTCCGCGTCATCAGCGAATGCCGCGAAGAGATTGAACGTCCGCAAGAAGCCGACGAAGACGACGACAAACCGTGAGGCGGTGTTTTGCGGGGCCCATCGAGGTTTCGCAGAAACACCTTGCTCTTCGCGGGAACGATTTGTTCGCTAGAAAACTAAGCGGGAGAGGTGGCTGAGTGGTCGAAAGCAGCGCTTTGCTAAAGCGCCGTAGGTGTAAAAGCCGACCGGGGGTTCGAATCCCCCCCTCTCCGCCAGTTTTGACTATCAAGAACCTCGTGTGGCCGAAGTAATGGTTCCTAGTGTTTGGAATACTCTAAGCGGTCTATCACTTTTCCGGTGTCGTAGAGCAGAGTTTTCGGATAGTACGCCTCATCAAACGGTCGCGGACGCGTCGGTCCTCCCCACGTTGAGCCTGGACGGCTTCCCCAACGCCGGCGTGCCCAATGCGGACCACGGAGCGGATCTCTCGTTCGGTTCATCCATGCGAGCAATTCGTCGAGCAACCGTTCCCGTTCAGGTGTGAGCGCCGGATCGTTTACCCGGTTCTGGAGTTCGAGGGGATCGGCCGCCAAATCGTAGAATTCATCGGTATCGAGCAGGTTGATGACCAATTTGTATCGTCCATCAAAGACACTACGTATCGGCGCGAACGCACCAAAGCCGTCGTGGTCGATTTCAAACCGATTGAATTCCATGAAGACGAAATCATTGGTGCGGTGGGCCGGATTACGCATCTGGGGCAGTAAAGAACGTCCTTGAAGAATGGACGGAACCGTCATCCCGAAGTAGTCGAGTAGCGTTGGCACCAGATCGATGTGGGATACCGGTTCTTGCGATACTGCGCCCGCAGGCGACGCGCCGGGCCATCGGACGATGAACGGAATGCGGACAATTTCTTCATACATGCACGGGCCTTTGCCATAGAGACCGTGGCTGCCAAACATGTCACCGTGGTCACTGGTGTGGATGACGAGGGCCCCGGGTGTTTCGGCATCAATTGCCTCCATCACCCGGCCTACCTGGGAGTCGCAAAAACTATTGCATGCAAAATGATGAGGGTGGCGCAAGTATGCCTTGTCTCCGATGCGAGCCAATTGGGTCCGATGGGACTCGGTATGCCGGGCCCATTCTTTTTGTGAGAGCGGTTTGTCCGAGAGCGGATCGTCCGCATTGGGCACGGGATAGAGGAACTCATCGAATGCGCTGGCGTAGGGTTCCGGAGCAATGAACGGGTGGTGCGGTTCGTCGATCGAGACGACCAACAGGAAATCCCGATCCCGGTGGACGCGGATGAATTCCCTAGCCCGTTCGGCTATTCGCCACGCATGGGTGAAATCGGCGGTAATCCCGTGTGCGGCCACCCCTTTGGCATCCAATACGCACCGAGAGAGAGCGCGCGCTTCGTCATTGGGCAATGAGTCCAGGTAATTTCGTCCGTCCATCCAATAACCCGGGTCCCAGCCGGGCGGACAGCGTCCGTCCCCAAAGTAGTCACTGCCGTCCAAATGCCACTTGCCGATGTAACCGGTCGCAAATCCGGCGTCGCTTAGGCGCTGACCTAAGGTGGGCAGATCGAGGTGGGGCGCCATATCGTTACCGAGGACGCCGTTGCTGTGCGGATAGAGCCCCGTAAACAGAGCCGAGCGCGAGGGCCCGCAGACCGGCGAGCACGTATAGGCACCGTTAAACCGCACTCCCTCGGACGCGAGTCGGTCGATGTTCGGAGTGCCCAGCGCCAACTCGGGGCGGTAGCAACCGAGGCAATTGGCTCCCTGGGTATCGATGAGGAAGAGAACGGTCTGTCGTTTAGACATAGAAAATATTCTGGTGGATTAGCGGTGTTTGCCCATCACGGCGCGCGGAAACCTCGCCGCCTGGGGACGCTGTAACTCAAACCCATCAGGAATTGCCGCGCTTCACTCATGGCGCGGGTCCGGTTCGACGACGGCGAGGGACGTTTTGCGAAACGACTGTCGATACATGGTCGGAGTCCGTTGCGTGATACGCTTGAACAGACGGCAGAAATAAAAGGGGTCCTCATAGCCGACCAAGTGAGCGATGCTTTCGACCTTCGTGTCGGTTTCGACGAGGTATTCACACGCCTTGGCAATCTTCTGTCGGTTGAAAAAGCTTCGCGGGCTTTGACCGGTGTGCTTGCGGAACTGTTGGGTGAAATAGGCGTGAGACATACCGGCGCTGGCCGCCAACTCGTGGATGCTCACGTGCGCGCGGAGGTTTTTGCGCATCATCGAGAGCGTGCGTTCGATCCGGGTCGCCGTTGATTCCTGCACGGCCGCGCGATGGCACACCTTTGCAAAGAGATCGCCGAGCAGTTGATGCATCGCCGAGGAGGCCTGCACGAGATCCTTGTAGGCCTGGCCTGCGCGGTAGATCCCGAGAATCTTTTCGAAGGTCTCGACGAAACGGAGATCGGATTGAACAGCGATGCAGGTGTCTTTTCCGCCGGTGGTCAGAACATCGTAATACTGCTGGGCGCCCGTACCGTTGAAGTGAATCCAATAGTAGGACCAAGGGTCGCCCGGATCGGCAGCGTACGCGTGGAATTCAAACGGCCGCAGCAGCGCGATGGTGCCAGGGGTGATCCGGTGTTTGCTTTCGCGGAGATCGAGCGTGCCCGCTCCGTCGAGGCAGTAGAGCAGCGTGAACGCCCAATCCCCGTTTGCTCGGGAAACTTTCTGTCCCTTGGCCCGGGGGAAGTAGCCGAGACGGCAAGGCAGCAAGGCCGCCGTCAAGGGTTGCCGGTTGGCCGATTCCACGACTTTGGTGGGAAGCTTGAAAATCCGTTCACCCGGAAAGTCCTCACGACCGAGCACCGAGACGAGCTTGCGGCCATTGAAACTGAACACGCGGGTCTTGTCGTCCGCCATGTAGCCCTCCAGCGAGAAAGCCTTCGGATCCAACGGCGGCAACACGCGGTTGCGCGGTTTGGCCGGCGCGGCGCCAGGACGTTTGCCTTCGGTAGGCTTGCTCATGGCCGTAGGTCTTAGCCAGAATGGGCGAGACGCCACAGGGAAAAATAGAGCACGACCGCGAGTATGGAAACCACCACCGAAGCCACACGCAGGCCGCGCCACGGCGTGAGATCCACGGCGACGTCGGCCGGCAGGCCGTCCCGCTTCGGGCTTGCGGAGGAGGGCGTTGCGGGGGCGAACCAACCGACGACCAACATGAATCCGCAGAGCAACACGGTGTTGAGGGCGGCGAGATGGAGCCAGTGAATATGCAACTCGGAAACGTTGAAGCGCCCCAATCCGAGGAAACCATCGCCCCACAAGCAGTTCAGAAGAATCGACGTAAACACGCCGAGGATCATCGACACGTTGGCCGCCCAGGCAGGCACCCGTCGGCTAAACATACCGGTGACGACCACGGCGAGCAGGGGTAACTTAAAGGCAGACATGACCTGCTTCATCATCGTGAAGATTCCCTCAGACGAGCTGCCCAGCAGGCTGGCGGTGAGGATGGACACGAAAACGATCAAGACGGAGAAGAGCTTGCCCGCTCGGACCATCTCGCGGTCCGAAGCTCCCGGCCGGAGCCAGCCTCGATAAAGATCCAAACTAAACATAGTCGAAACACTGTGCAGTCCGCCGTTGAATGAGCTGATCACGGAGCCGAGGAAAACCGCGGCGAACAAACCCACCAGATAGGGCGGCAGCACGGCATCAACCAGCAGCGAATAAGCGAGGTCGCCGTTGCCGATCGCGGCGGCGCCGAACATTTCCGCAGCGATGATGCCGGGTATCACGAGGAAGAACGGCCCAAGCAGCTTGAGACCGGCGGTGGCGAGAATTCCCTTTTGAGCCTCCGCGAAACTTTTCGCACCGAAGGAGCGCTGCACGATCATCTGGTTGGTGCACCAGTAGAAGAGATTGATGAAAAGCATACCCGTGAAGAGCGTGTCGAACGGCACGTTCGAACGAGGCCCACCGACGGGGTCGATCTTCGCGGCTTGGTGCTGCAGCACGCGGTTCATGCCGGCGAGGAAGTCACCGTCACCCAACTTGAAAAGCGCGAGCACCGGGATGAGCAGACCGCACACGAGCAGGCCGGCACCGTAGAGCGTGTCGGACAGTGCCACCGCCTTCATGCCGCCGAAGAGCACGTAGAAGGTGCCAATGATGCCGATGCTCCACGCCATCAGCCGGAAGGAAGCCTCCTCGGAAATACCCAGCTGCGTATGCACATGGAAGATCGTGCTCATCGCCAAGCCGCCCGAGTAAAGCACGAACGGCAGGATGTTCAGCGCGATCGTGATGATAAAAACGATGCCCATGATCCGGCGCGCCGTCGCATCGAAGCGCTGCTCGAGGAACTGCGGCACCGTAGTGATGTTGCCGGACCAGTAACGCGGCAGGAAATACCACGCCATCGCGATCAACGCGAACACCGGCACGACTTCCCAAGCCATCACCACCGCGCCGTGGATGGATGCCGCACCGTTCAAACCAATCAGTTGCTCGGTGGAAAGGTTGGTCAGCAACAGAGCCATGGCCACTTGGATCCACGGCAATTTCCGACCCGCGAGGAAGTAGGTTTGCGCGTCGCTGTTGTCCTCCCGGCGGGTCTGCCACCACGAAATCAATGCCACCACGACGGTGAAGAAAACGAATGAGCCGACGGCGAGCGGAAGATTCATAGATAGAAATATTGACCAGCTCTCCGGAAGCCGGCCGCGGCCGGTTTTATCTACCGGGGGAGCTCAATCAGAAACTGAACTTGGTCGTGATAATCCACTCTAGGGGAGGATTGAACCGATAGGCCGTCAACACGCCGTCCCGAGCGGTGTTGATCCGGATGAAGGCGTCATTGTTGAGCGCATTGTTGATGTTCGTCTGCAGGGACCAAGCGACGGATTTACCCATGATCTGAAGCTTTCGCCGATAGGCGGCGTTGAGGTCGAGAAACACCTGCTCGGACCCATATGAAACCGTGCTCGTCACTCCTCCGCCCGGGGTTCCGGTGGCGCGGTAGCCATTAATTGGCCGGCCGGTGTATCGCACGCCGCCGCCCACGGTGATGCCCTTTAAGGCTCCTCGGGAAAACTCATAATTTGATACGAGATTCAGCTTATGCTCCATCTGTCCAAGCGCCGGCCTCCCGTTGGCGAGCGTAAAGTCGGTGAACGTCCGGACATCGAGCGCCGCGAGCTGCGTGCCGATAGTGCCGACGCCGGTGCTTAGCGGCAGCGCCGCGTTGGCCTCCCAAGTCGGGCGCCAAAAGGCGATGTAAGCAAAATCCTCTTGTCCGATGTTGGTTTGGGCGGACTTCGATTGGCTATAGTTGAGGAATACCCGCCAATACGCCGTGGGGTTGGCCGTGATTTCCACCTCATAGCCTTGGGTGCGGTTGTCGAAGGTCCTGCCGGTGCCGCTTTGAACGGTTCCGCTCGGAACTTTTCCGGCCAACGCGAGGGCGCTCCAAATGGGGTTGATCGACGATGCGATGTTGCCGAAATCAAAATCTCTTTCGGCGCTGGTTTGAAAATACTGCGCGGTGACAAACAGCCGGTTCTTCAACAAATCCAGTTTAAATCCGATGTCTTGGCTCTTGCCTTTTGGGGTGGGCGGACGAGAGAACGCGGCCACATCTGAATTGGGGACGTTCAGCCGTCCCCCAAAGCTCGGCAGGCCGCTGTTGCCGGCTTGGCTGTAGGTCAGACCTAACCAATCGGTGGCTTGTAGCACACCGCTGAATGAAACACTGGTGGCGACCGTATTTATAGGGGTCTGGCTGCGCACCGGGCCCGGTATGCCGGAAGCAAATCCAGCGACGGGCGTTAGCACCGACGTGGATGCGTAATCGTTGCGGTCATCGCGGCTGGTGCCGATGATGGTCTTGATTCGATCTTTCCAGAACGAGCTTTGCAGCATCCCGATCATGCTCCGGCTATCGAAACTGTTAAGGATGCCGTTAACGTTGAAAGGCACCAAAGCGGTGGTGTACGTTCTGCCGCTGAGGGTTTCGGTAAACGTGCCCAAAGCCTGTCGGTTGTAGGGCGCCATCACGATGTTGCGGCTCGGGCCGGCGAGATCGACATAGGTGCGGCGAAATATCCGGTTGTTGTTGTTGATCGCGCTAGTCAGGTTCGGAGCGTTCGGCGAGATGATCTGCTCGCGGACAGCGATTTGGGACAATTTCGTAAAATCATATATATAGACGCCAGCCAACGTGTGTTTACCCCAGCGGCCGAAGTCTCTCGCGTAGGAAAGCACCGCCCGCACTGAGTCGCTGCGGGTGTCACTGAATCCGATCTGAGGCAGTCCCTCGATGTAGGTTTTGCCGACATTGGGGTTAACGGCGCCGGACGGCAGGGTCGGGTTGGTGTCGGCGATGATGGCCCGGGTGTTGGCGGTCTGCGGGTCCGAGTTCTCCGTATGGCTGTCGGTGCGCATGCCGGCGATTTCCAGATTGAGGTTGGCGGTAAACGAGTGGGTCAGATAGGCCCCGAGACGGGCGTATTTCGTATCAAGACCAAAACCCGGCCCATAAACCGACGTCTCCTTCGGCAACACGTTGAAATCAGACATGGGAACATTTTCGCCATCAATCGCCGTCCAAAGGGTGCTCCTGGTTTTGTTGACCCAATTGGTCACGGCGCTCGAGGCGGTGTCCAAAACCATGTAGGGCGTGTTGTTGGCTGCGACCCCCGAGATTTGCAGAGAGGCATTGGCCGCGCCGACCTTGCGTCCGGCAGCCGCCCAGCGGGTGTAGGCATCGTAGGCCGTGATGGAACGGATGGTGCGCTTATTGAGGTCCGCCTTCTCCAGATCGAAATTGAACTCGGTTTTCCGCCCCATGCGCCATTTACCGGTGAGATAGGCACGTTCCGAGTCGCTAAACTCATAGTTGCGCCAACTGCCGCGTTGTTCCTTCACGGCGGCGACCCGGATGGATAGATCATCACCGATCGCCTGATTGTAGTCGGCGTCCTGACGGAGACCGCCCTCCGAGCGGCCCTGCACGGTGCCCGAGAAAGCGTTCTTGCCCAGCATCGCCCGCTTGTTCGTCACATTGATGAGACCTCCGGGTGAGCCGATACCGAACAGGATCGAATTCGGGCCGCGGGCTTGGTCGATGCGCTCCGTGCTGAACGTGTCGGCCGGGAAATCGGATTTGAAGAAATTAACGGCGACGGTGCCGCCAGGGAGCCCGCGCATCCGCAATGATCGCGTGCTCGAACTCGCAAGAAAGTTCTGCCCCGGCCCGGCATTCTCACCGAAGTCATACTCGGTGCTGAGCATGTAACGCGCGAGGTCGTCGGTGTTCGTGATGCCGACGTCGTTAAGAAATTCTGCGGTGAAGGCCGTGGTGGGCGCGGCGACGTCCTTAAGATTGGTCCTCAGGCGACTGCCACCCAAGGTCGACTGCGCTTGATAGCCACGATCCAACGTCGACGTGACGGAGAACGGAGTGAGTTCAACCACTTCCGAAGCGGTGGTATTCTTCGGATCATCCGTCGGCGAGGCCGGAGAGGAGGAATTCGCGACCGCTTGGGCGCAAGCGACGGAGGCCAACCCGGATAGACAAAGCAGAATCGTCAACGGGGACCGACACGAGATGACAGGTATCGGAGAATAAGTCAGCATGGTAGCAAGGGGGTTGACGAAACAGGGGAACGAAGACCGAGGGAAGATACCAATCCCCAACGCATCGGACATAGACGAATTTGGCATCAATCTGGACTTTTTGAATTATGCACGGACTTGGCCGTGTTGCTTGGTGCTTGGCTAGCCATTGAGATCGACCTCTGGCCCCTTCGCCCAAGTCGCGTAGACAAAAAGTCCAGCGAGCCATGCGGAACGTCTATGGGCTCGCAGGGCAGGAACACTTAACCTCAGCCCCTGAGATTATGGCAACCGCTGCCGTGCAGTTCGCGCTCCTTCATTTCTTTCACCGTCCACCGCTACCGGGTTTTCCCCCTCCAAAGAACCCGAGCCGCTCACCCTACCATGCCCCTCTCCTCCCCTACCTCACCGAGCTGCTTCTGGCGCCGATCGCCCCACTGGGTGCGGATTCGTCGTCGCCGCCCAGCGTCCTCCCGCCGGCAGCATCCATCCCCAGCGATCCAATCGTGGAACTGCTCCTTTCATGGTTAACGCTGGCGGGCAAAAACGGTCTCGCCAACCTGGGAACGAGGAAGGTTCGCAATATCAGCACAACCGCGGCGTCGGGGAATTTCTTCCCGGTTGCACCGCCGATGTGAAATCTTGATCGCACGCCCTGCGACAGCGCCAGGTGCGGCCACCCTTCTACAATGAAAACAATAATGTATGTGTGTCTGTTCGCCGCGATGGCTACCGGGGGTGCGGCGGAAGGGAAACCGGGCTACGGAATATCCAGCTGGGCGGGGTGGAAGCCGGGGCAGATTTCGCCGGCGGAATGCCCGGAGCTACGCAGTGTTCCGCTCATTCTGAAATGGGATTCGCTGGAACCAGCCTCGGGGCGCTACGCGTTCGCCGAAGAACTCGGGCGACCGTTGCAAGCGGCGCAGGAAGGCGGGCTCTATATAACCCTGATGATCTGGGTTGGCCCCGCGGCACCTGAATGGATCTATCAACACGGAGTTCCGCGGGTGATCACGAACCGGAACGTCAATGCGCTGGGTCAGAAAACCGATGGGCAGAAAGAATATCCCTACTATCTGCATCCGGAGTATAAAAAGCGTTTCATGGGGCTGATTGATGCCTTCGGCAAATATGTCTCCGCCCTGCCGCCAGCACTGCGCGCGCGCATTGTGTTTGTGCAGTGCGCCGAGGGATCCACCGGCGACGGCCAGCCCTATAAGGGCAAACCGCTCGATCAAAAATATGCCATCTCCGACGAAGTGTGGAATGACTTCCGACTGGAAGCATGGCAGCGCTACCGGGACGCCGTGCCCGGAATTCCAATCCTGGTGAACTCCGACGCCAACGGCGGTTTGGAAACCCAATGGCTGCTGGAGAACATGGACGTCATCGCGCTGAAGCAGGGCATGTTCAGTCACGGCTTCCAGGTCAGCGACAACGGCGAGCGGCTGGCCAAGTTCCAGGCGTTGGAAGCCGCGGCGAAACAACGCGGTAAGCCGGTGCTCACCCGCGGCGAGATGGACGGCGAGTTGTTTGAAATGGGCTGGTCGAAACGCAACATTCCGCAGGCCCTCTACTGGTCGGGGATCTTCGCGACCCATTGCCGGTTGGATATCTGGAACGTGCCCTATCAAGCATTGAAGGACAGGGCGAATTGGCCGGCTGGCGCCTTCTTCAACAAATATGCCGGGCACAAGGATCCGGCGACCGCCCCGGCCGCCTTTTGTGCGCTGCGTGACGGGCTCGACGCCTCCGACTTTAACCGCTTCCCGGCCTCAGAATTCGGCGGAAAGCCGGGACAGAAAAAGGAAGTGGATCGTTACCTCCGCATCACCAAAGCCTACGCCAGCTACGGCGCGCTTATGGCCGATCCTGAAAAGGCAATTGGCGGCGGCATGATCAACCGCAAGAGCAGCGGACCAAACGATGTGGGCTGGGATATTTTGTCGGGCAACTACTCCCGCTTCCTGACGCAGATCGAACCGGGCTCCGGCGATGTGGGCCGGTGGAACATCGATGAGTCCATTTATGGGCGCTTTGGCCGCGCCTTTGAGCATCAATCCGGCAAAAAACAGCTACGCTTCCAACTCGACCCGCGCTTTGCGGCCAAGCAGGTGAAGGTGAGCGTCACCTATCTCGACCAAGGGACGGGATCCTGGTCGATCGGAATCCCGGGAAAAGAGGGCGCCACGCGTATTCAGAACACCAATAGCCGCGATTGGCGCACCCAGGTGGTCTCATTGTCCGGGGTGACGGAACTGGTGCTAAACTATGAAACCGGGGACAATACCCTCTTCCATCTGATTGAGGTGGAGCGCGCGGCGTCGCACGCAAAATGAAATACCCTCTTCTCCTCCTCGCCGTTGTGCTGCTGGCTCCACTGGCTCGGCTCGGCGCCGACGAGTCAAAGCCCCTCGTCCGGCTCATCCTCCCGGACGATCATAGCTATCCGCACGTCGGCTGCTGCAGGAACAAGGACATTATGACGCCGAACCTCGATCCGTTCGCCGCCGAGGGCATGCGCTTCGATCGCGCCGATGTGACCAGCCCGCAATGCGTGCCGTCGCGCGCGCAGCTTCACCGGGGTCGCGGGGCGAATGGATCACATGGAGGACGCAAATATGAACGTGGCGGAATCGCAGACCGTGTTTAACAAGCATAAACTCATTACGTTTCCCGACCACCTCGACTACATGAAGACGGGCAACGGCAGTGGTCTCTTCCCGTCGCGGCGTCGGCCCTGCCGGCGCCCCGGCCCAACCGCTCAACGCATTCCTTTCACCCGACTATGAAAAAATTCCTGCCCCTTTTTGGCTCCGCTGTTTTTCTCTCATCGGCGCTGACCCTGTCCGTCGCCGCGGCGGAAACGTCGCCGCTTTCGCAAACCGCTCCCAGCAAGAGCTACAACGTTATCTTTATCGCGGTGGACGATTTGAACGACTGGATTGGCGCTTTCGGTGGCCACCCGCAGGCAATCACGCCGAACATGGATCGGCTAGCCAACGAGCGGGCGATGGTAATGAACAAAGCGTATGCCGCCTCCACTGTTTGCTGCCCGAGCCGCTCGGCGCTGCTCACTGGCAAGCGGCCTTCCTCGACCGGGGTTTACGGCAATACCCACAATCTAAAAAGAGCGCCCAAAGCCAAAGACCTCGTGACCTTGCCGGAATATTTCGGGAAACACGGATATCACACGCTCTCGACGGGGAAGATTTTCCACAAGCATGCCACCCCAAACGGTCTGGATGAAGGCCAGTGGGCGTTTCATGAGATCGGCACACCTGATAGCCGCGGAGGCACGGGAGGAATGCTGTGGCAGAAACAACCCGTCGCGACCGAGAGCGGCGAAAAAGGTGACGAGTTCCGTTGGGGGGCGATCAAGGGCCCGGTGGCAAACACCAAGGACTACGTGGCCAGCAAATGGGCCGCAGAGCAGCTCCAACGTGACTTTGACGGCAAACCGTTTTTCCTGGCCTTGGGTCTCTCCAAACCGCATCTGCCTTGGGAGGTTCCGCAGCAGTTTTTCGACCTGTATCCCCTCGATAAATTGAAGCCGGTCGAGATCGTGCGCGACGACCTCGATGACATCGTCGGCAAAAACGGTAAGCCGATCTTTGGTCCGGATTCACGTTTTCTCGCGGCGGACCGCGCCAACCTGCATCTCGAAGCCCAGCAGGCCTACCTGGCTAACGTGAGCTATGTCGATTATTGTCTCGGCGTGCTGTTCGATGCTTTGGCGAAAAGCAAATATGCCGACAACACGATCATCATGCTTTGGGGCGACCACGGCTGGCATCTCGGGGAAAAGCTGAAATATGGAAAGACCGACCTTTGGGAAGAATCCAACCGCGTCCCCCTCATCGTCCGCGTGCCCGGCCTGACGCCAAACGGTTTCAAGTGCGAGGGCGTGGTCAATCTTTTGGATATGTATCCTACGCTGATCGAACTATGCGGCTTGCCGGCCAATCCGGAAAATGAAGGGCGCAGTTTCGCCCCGCTGCTCAAGAATCCGACGATGGTGTGGAACCATCCGACGCTCACCACCTATAATTTTAGTAATCATTCTCTCACCGACGGGCGCTATCGTTACACTTGGTATGGCGGCAAGGCTGTCGGAGCCGAGGAACTCTACGATCATGCCACCGATCCTCTTGAGCGAAAGAACCTGGCCGCGAATCCCGCCTCGCAAGAAATCATCGCCCGCTTCAAACCGCATTTGCCCGCTCACAATGAGCCCGCTGCCCCCAAGAATAACCCGGGCGATGGTGACAAACGAGCCCAACGCAAGGGCGGTAAAGCCAAACAGAAATCCTAGATATTTCCCGCATCACAACCGGACGTTTTTTGATCACATAAAATCTACCCTAACACCGCTGTCCCGCCCCGGCACGGCTGCACGAATCGCTCCGGCGGTCGGAGTCTTGAAGAAATACACCGACCGCGGTGGCATTGGCATCCCCGCCGGCAACTTGAAATTGGCCCACTAGCATCACCCCATGAAAAAACATCACCTCCTCCCTCTCTTGATCCTTTTGGCGCTCGCACCGCGGAGCGCGCTGCCGGGCGCCGTCCCGTCCGCCCCGCCGCTCAAGCCCAACATCATCTACATCCTGCTCGATGACGCCGGCATCGGGGATTTCTCGGCTTACGGCTGCAAGTATGGCGTGACGCCCAACATTGATCGCTTGGCCACGGAAGGCATGAAGTTCACCCGGGCCTACAGCGGCAGCGCGGTCTGTGCTCCATCACGAATGGTGCTGATGACGGGCCAACATACCGGTCATATTCTGCGTCGCGCCAACCAAAGCAAAGTCGGCCTGCTCGCACTCCCCGCCGGCCAGACCACGGTCGCTCGTATGCTGCAGAACGCCGGTTACGCCACCGGTGGCTTCGGCAAATGGGGCTTGGGCAATCCTGAAACCACCGGAGTAGCGGAGAAACAAGGCTTCGATGTGTTCTTCGGTTACTACGACCAAAAACACGCCCACAATCATTACACCGATTATCTGATTCGTAACAGTGTCAAAGTGCCCATCCAACAATCGGGCAATCACACGTGGGCGGACTATGCTCCCACCCGCATCGCCGACGAGACTCTCAGTTTTATCGAGCAAAACAAAGACCGGCCCTTCTTCTGTTATGCCGCATGGACCCCGCCGCACGGGGACTACGTCATCCCGGAGAATCCGGTTTTCGCCGGGAAGCCGTGGCCGGAGGAGATCAAGAGCTACGCTGCGATGGTTGCCCTCGCTGACCGGGATGTCGGCCGCGTGATGCAAAAACTGAAGGACCTAGGGATCGATGACCGGACTTTGGTAATTTTCAGCTCCGACAACGGCGCCAACCCGGAGTTTATCGAGCCACTCGGCAGCACGGGAGGACTGCGCGGGCACAAGCGGATGCTTTACGAAGGCGGCACGCGTGCCCCGCTTATCGTGCGTTGGCCCGGCAAGATTCAGCCGGGAACGACCAGCGACCTGCTCACCGCGTTCGTTGATTTTTTGCCGACGGCCGCAGAACTTAGCGGGCTCCCGGCACCGAAAGGTATCGATGGTCATTCGATCGTGCCGACCTTGCTCGGGAAGGGTCAACCAACGCGGCACGAATCGCTCTATTTTGAAATCTACGAGCCCTACTTCCAACAAGCCGTGCGCATGGGCGATTGGAAGGGCTACCGGCTCGGCACCAAAGCCCCGCTCGAGCTTTACGACCTAAAGGCCGATCCCGCCGAAAAGCAGAATATCGCCGCCGCCCACCCGGACATCGTTCGAAAGATCGAAGCGATCATGAAAGCGGAACACTCCCCGTCGCCGTATTACGACGCACCCGAGCAAGGCAGCCCAAGACCGACCAAAGGAAAGAACGAGCAAAGCGCGAAGCCCGCCGCCTCAAGCAAAGAGACCCCAAGCCTTTGACGGACCGCAAGAATCTGCTCCAAGCTAGACTAAAAAAGTCCAGATTGAGGCCAAATTCGTCTATGTCGAATTCGCGGGTATTGCGTATAATTTAACCTAACTCGATTTCCACGTTTCGTTCAACCCCAGGCTCCAACGGCGACCTCGCACGGATCTGTTAGCACCCTCCGCTTCTGATCGCGCGTCTAGCCCCATCTCATCGCACACGACTAGTTCCACCACTTCGGCGTTTTAGACCTCGGCCGCATCCGGTGTGACCGACTTTCTCATCTAACCAGACAACCCATCCCCTACCGTGAATCATTACTCCGCTCACCCCCTGCGCTGCCTTCGACCGCTCTTTCTCCACCTCTCTCTTTTCCTCCTTTTCTCACTCTCAGCCGCCCGTGCCGCCACTCTCACCGGCAACGTCTCCAACGTCGCTACCCGCAATCTCCTTGAAGGCGCGCGGGTCGAAGTCCCAGCCCTCGGTCTCACGGCCCTGACCGACAATACCGGCCGCTACGTTTTGCCGTCGCTCCCCGCAGGCACGCACGAGGTCGTCGTCACCTACGTTGGCCTGGACGCCGCCCGCACCACCGTCATCGTCGCCGACTCGGCCAGCACCACGCGCGACTTTGATCTGACCAGCGTCGTCTACAAACTCGATGCCTTTAAAGTCACCGGCGAGCGCGAGGGCGGTGCCGCCGCGATCACCGCCCAGCGCAACGCCGAGAACGTGAAAAACATCGTCGCGATGGATTCGTTCGGAAACTTGCCGAACATGAACGCCGCCGAAGTTGCCATCCGCCTGCCCGGCGTCGCCGGCAATCTTTCGGACGAAAACCTTGTCGACGGTTTCACGATCCGTGGCATCGGTCCGGGCCTCAACACCGTTACTCTCGACGGCTCACCGCTCACCAGCCAAGGCGCCCTCAACCGCGCCACGAACATGAACAACCTCACGGGCGCCATGTTCGACCAAATGGAACTCACCAAGGGCCACACACCCGACAAAGAGGCCGGCTCCATCGGTGGCACCATCAATCTCAAGAGCCGTTCCCCTCTCTCCATGAGCGAGCGCCGACGTCTCACCTACAGCGCCGGTGTGCGCTACGCCCCGCCGTTCACCGAGCAAACTCCGACGCGCGAAAAACATCGTGCGCATCCGCTCTTCAACGTCGGCTGGCAGGAACTCTTCGACGTCTTTGGTGGCGAGCGCAACCTGGGCGTTTCGCTCAATGTGTTTTACTCCGAAAACGCCGTCGGCGGTTTCCGCACCACGCGCGATTTCGAAAATACCACCGCCCAGCCCGCCTACCTCTGGGACTACCGCACGTGGGACAACTACAACAACCGCAAGCAGGCCAGCGTCAGCCTTAAAGCGGACTACCGTCTCTCGCCTTCCACCAAGCTCTCGATCAACACCGTCGCGAGCGACGCCATCGAGACGTTTCGCCGCCAATACGAGACGCGGGCCTTCACCACGCAACAGGTCGGCACCACCGGCACGGCCGGCATTCTGCCCGGCTACACCGATCAAATCACGCAGGTCCGCGCCGCCGCCGGCTCGACCATCGACCAGACGTCCACCGGCCCGGGTAATTTCCACAATCGCATGCGCCGCCTCGACCTCGGCGCCGAACACGTTTTCGGCGCCCTTCAGGTCGATTACAACGCCATCTACACCCAGTCCAATATCAACGGCGGCGGCGGCGGGCGCGGCGGTATCTTGGTGAACCGCATTACCGCGGTCGGCTGGCGTCTTGATCGCACGGGCTCCGATCTCCACCCGCGTTTCACGCAAACCGAAGGCCCCGATTTCACCAATCCCGCCAACTATCGTCCAACCACCTACAACAACTCGATCCTCCAAAACGACGATCAGATCAAAGAGGTCCGCGCCAACCTCCGCTACACGCTGCCGGTTTCCTTCCCTCTCTCGCTCAAGTCCGGCGCGGTCTGGCGTGAGCACTACGCGAATGCCGCGAGCGTCGCGCGCCGTTGGAACTACGCCGGCACCACCGCCCTCCCCGCCGATCCCTCGATCATCACCTTCGATTCCGTGAAAACCGGCCGCCGCATTCCGCAGTGGGAGCCGGTCCAGTTTTTCGCCGATCGCCAACCGGTCACTCCCGCGCTCTGGCGCGAGGACCTCTACTTTTCCGAGCAAAACAAATACACCGCCAACCGCGCCGTCACCGAAACCATCACGGCCGGCTACGCGATGGCATCGGGCCGATTTGGCCGCACCGGCCTCGTCGCCGGCGTGCGCACCGAGCGCACCGAAACATCGAGCTGGGGCTGGGTGCGCACGCGCACCGGCAGCACCGCGGCCCAGCAAGTCGCCGATCCCGTCGGCTCCGCCACCCGCGACTATGCGGGCACCCGGCGCGATCTCAGCGGGAGCTACACGAAATCGTTTCCCAGCGCCCATCTCACGCACGATCTCACCTCCAACCTCAAGGCCCGGCTGAGTTGGTCCACCAGCTTCGGTCGTCCACCATTGAACAACGCGCTCCCCAACGAAACCGTCTCCGAGGCGAACCAAACCCTCACGATCAACAACCCGAGCCTGCTCCCGCAGACCGCCGCCACATGGGACGCCACGCTCGAGTATTACTTCGAACCCGTCGGCACGCTTTCTGTCGGCTGGTTCAACAAGACCATCGAAGACTACATCGTCACCGGCACCAATGCGGGCACGATCGGCACCGGCTCCGACAACGGCTACAACGGTGAATACCCCGGCTTCACGCGTCTCACCTCGTCCAACGCCGGCACGGCCAAGGTCCAGGGTTGGGAGTTCAACTATCAGCAGCAGTTCACGTTTCTCCCCGGCCTGTTCAAGGGCTTCGGGGCCTCGGCCAACTACACGCTGGTCAGCACCAGCGGAGATTTTGGCGGCACGACCTCACGCAGCACCAACGAGGTCCCCGGTTTCATTCCGCGCACCGGCAACGCCACGCTCTCTTGGCGCTACCGCAAATTTAGCACGCGCGTTCTCTACAATTTTACCGGCAGCTACATCACCGCCTTCACCGCCGCGACACCCGGCCGCAATCTCTACCGTTTCGACTACGCTTCCGTGAACGCCGGCATGGCGTATCAGATTCGTCCCGACGTCCAGCTCACACTCGACGCCGCCAACCTAACCAACGAGCCCCAGGCTTTCTACCGCAGCGTCCGTTCCCAGATGCAGAACACCATTCTCAACGGCACAACGCTCACGTTCGGTGTCAACGGACGCTTCTAACGGCACTCATGAAATCTCGAAGAGACTCCATTCGCGCCGCACTCTTTTCGCGCTCGGCAGCACTGCTGCCAGAGGCCCCGGTGTAACAACGACACTGCTCCTATTCGCCGCCCTGTTGCTGGCTCCGCTCGCCGCCGCCGAGCCGAAACCGATCGTCCTGCTCATCCTCTCCGACGACCATAGCTACCGCACGTCGGCTGCAACGGAAACAAGGACATCATGCCCACCGTGCTCGCAGTCAGCGGGGCGCAATATCCGGGTGCCTCGAAGCAGGCCATGATTCCTCCGCTGGACGGTGTGAGCCTGTTGCCCGCCTTCAAAGGCGAGCCGATTGCACGAGCGAAACCGTTGTTTTTTCAATTCGGCCGAGGCTCCGCGGTGCGCAATGGACCGTGGAAGCTCGTGCGCATGGGAGCGACCTGGGAGCTGTATGACTTAGCGTCTGATCGCAACGAGTTGAGCGACCTCGCGGCGAAGCGGCCCGAACTGGTCAAACAATTGGACGCCGCGTGGCTGGCCTGGTGGAAGGAATCCACGGGCAGCGAGTGGACGGGCAAGAACACTAAAGATCGCAAACTTGAGCAGTGAGAGCGGAGTCGATTGCGGAAGTCGCCCTACTATGGGGAGAGATTGGCGCCCAACATTTAATCTGCGGCACTGCGCCGGAATCATTCGAGCGGCGGCGATGGGCTTACATGAAAGCGGCGGTTGGGCGTAAAGGTGCCCGTGGCCGAAATGGCACAAATCCATCCTGCAATCTCCCGCTAGCCAAATCCAGCGACGCCAAAATTGCCGTTGTTGCAGCACTCACCCGAGGGAAATTTTCCACGCAATTCCCCTTTATAGACACTTATTCGCGCCACGTTCGTTCTTATTAAAATTATGTCTGCTCCGCCATTTTCCGAGCAGACCGCCTTTCCTTAATTTGCCTTGGGTGGGACCGGGGTGTGGCTTGAGGGCCTGGGCGGCGATGAAAACGGTCCGTGTTGCGCCCGAAACTGTCGCGGCGACAAACCGACATGACGTCGGAAGAGCTTTGAAAAGTGGTAGGGGTCCGGCAAGCCGACCGCCTTGCCCACCTCCGAAATCGCCAGCGTGGTGCTCAACAGCAATTCGCGCGCTTCACGCAACTGCCGCCCGACTACATGTCCTTTGGCCGATATCCCCAAGTGACGCCGGAACAGCTTCAACACATGCGAACGACTCCGGCCGATGATGGCGGCCAGATCCTTGATACGCGGCGATAGCTGGAAGCCTTTCTCAATGTGCACCAGTAGTCGGCGCAACTCCTCCGGCCTGCTTTCCGGCGGCTCGACCCGGGCTTCGACCGCCCGAAAGAGTTCGCGCTTCAACAGGAGCCCGAGGGCGCGGCCTTCGCGTTCGTCCCGCTTCGACTGGAGAAACCAGCGAACGGCATAGTCCATCAAACGGCCGAGCGGGTCATCCGCTTCCGTCCGCAATCGGACTACTTCCGCCGGCAACGGCCACACCAGATCACGGCGGTCCGGCGAATCGAACTCCGGCTCATCTCGCTCGTGGGGCACATTGGGCACCCAGGTGGCTCCGGCCCGATACCACGGCACGATGTGCACGTGCGCGGTATACATGGGTTCGTCCGCCGACGGCCGATAAGTGATCCGCCGGTTCCACGGCAGCACATACAAGTCGTGCGGCTTCAAGCTGTGCTCTACCCCGTTCACTTCAAACGTCCCATGTCCGCTTTTGCACCAGAACAACGCCCGGCTTTGCACGCAGGCGTTCGTGAAATCTTGCCCCGCCGCGAATTGAAAAAAACCCGCACGGCAAACTGCGGGTCCGCCGAGGGCTGGGTCCGACGCCTCTGCGTCTGACTTGGTAATTTTTTTCCCGGGACCGGCCACAGAACGCAAAACAACAAGACATTCCCCACTTGTCTATGGTTTTTCCGGGCGCTCGCTGCTACCTTCGACCGCACTGGCGATTGGGCAACCAAGCGTCGGCGCCCACCCCCAACCCCTCCGTCTCATCCTTCGCACGGAATAACTCCGTCACCAAATCCGTCCCGGCGGCTACCCGCTTCCCAAACCCATTCCCGCGCCCTCCCATGAACAACCTCCGCCCGCTTCTGCTTACCGGTCTAGGCCTCGCAATTCCCCTGCTAGTCATAGGCCAAACCGCTCCCGTGAACCCCACCCTGCCCGCCGAATCCGAAGCAGTCATCTTGTCCCCGTTTGTCGTCACCAACCAGAGCGACGAGGGCTACCGCTCGCAGTTCACCACGGCCGGCAGCCGCTTAAAAACCGACCTCAAGGACATCGCCGCGTCCGTCTCGGTCCTGACCGATGAATTCATGAACGACCTCGCGGCCAACGACGTCGCGTCCGCCCTCGCTTTCGTCTCCGGCGCAGAAAACGACTCCACCTACCACCAGGAGGGCCTGACGTTCAGCGGCGCCAACAACTACGTCGGTGGCGATTTCGGCGATAACAACAACCGCTCCGGCGAGGTCCGGGTTCGTGGCCTCGGCCGCGCCACGACCACCATCAATTACATCGAGGTCCTCGGCTCCACCGACCGTTACAACACCGAGCGCTCCGAATTTCTCCGCGGCGCCAATTCCATCCTCTTCGGCCTCGCTGAGCCCGCCGGCCTCATCAACTCCTCCACCAAAGCCGCCCGCCTCAACCGCAATGCCAGCAAAGTTGAAACCAAGGTCGATGACCTCGGCTCCAACCGCCTCGTGCTCGATCACAACCAAGTCCTCATCAAGAACCGTTTGGCCGTGCGCGGCGTCGCCCTTTACAACGACCAGCACTACGCGGTCAAAAGCGCCTTCCAGCGCGACAAGCGGCTCTTCGCCACCGGCACTTACACGCCTTTTTCCGGCACGACCATCCGCAGCTATTACGAGGCCCAAAACTCCAAGGGCCGCCGGCCCAATTTCCGCACCGTGCAGGACAACGTCTCGGCTTGGCTCAACGCCTACAACACCTACGCCCCGCAGATGACGGCCGCCCAGATCTCAGCCACGTTTTACTGGGACGGTGGTTTCCGCAATCCGGCCAACGCCGCCGGCAACCCGCCTCTCTCGGTGGCCACTCTCGCCGACGGCCGCACGGTCAACCTCGGCCTCATCCGGCGCGATCTCGACAGCTCGGCGCAGAGCACCGCCCTGCTCTACAGTCCGGGCCAGTGGGATAACCCGCTCGATAATCGCGCCACGATCCTCAGCACCCGGAACAACACCGGCGCCGCCGGCAACGCCAGCCCGAACGCCCGCTTCATCCGCTCCGGCGACCCCCGGGAAAACACCGTCGGCTTCCTCGATCCCCAAGTCACCAGCAGCGGAATCTTCCCCTTCGAAACGGTCGAGATCGGCGCGTTGCCCGGAAATTATCGCTGGGAGAACGACCATAAATACTACGTGAACCTCGAGCAGCGCATCACGTCGGATTTGTTCTTCTCCGCCGCTTTCCAGCAGGAGACCCGCACCACCGAGCAATATTTCGCCACCATCAGCCAAACCAACCAGATCTCCATCGACATCACCACCCGGCTCCCCGACGGCCGGACCAATCCCAACTTCCTCCGGCCTTTCATCTACGGTCGCAACATCGGCGAATACGTCGACGCCTCCCTGAAAAGCCTCGTGCTCCAGGCCAACTACGACTTCGACTTCGCCAAAAAAACCAAGTCCCTCGGCTGGCTCGGCTTTCACCGCTTCACCACCGTGCACACGCGCTCCGAGCAGGACCGGCTTCGTTACCAATTCAATTATCAGTATGGTGACGACATCCCCGGCGTCCTGCCCCAGTCGATCGCCGGCAACTCCCAAGCCCGGTTCAACATGCAGCTTTGGTATGTGGGCGATCCGGTAAAGGTCGGCGACACGTCCCTCCGCTTCACCGGCTTCCCGTCCAACCTCGCCGCCCAAAAAGAGCGCTCCTACAACTACCAATACTTCAACGCGGCCACGAATACGTGGGAGATGTCCCCCACCTTGATCACCGCCAACCGCCACCTCCTCGTCAACGGCCGCACCTACACCATCAACAAAAACAGCGGCACCGGTTTCTCCCTCCAGAGTTTTTTCTGGGACAAAAAAATCATCACGCTCTTCGGCTGGCGTACCGACAGCGTCGACAACATCCAGCGCAGCCTGGTCAACACCGCCTCCGTCGCGCCCTTCCCGACGCTCCTCGGCAAGACCCGCGCCGACTACCTCGATGCCGGCGCGCGCTTCCAATACGATGACGCCACCACCACCCAGAGTATCGTCTATAAACCTTTCCGTTGGGCACGCGTGTTTGCCAGCGCCTCCGAAAACTTCGCCGCCGCCAGCCAGCGTCAGGACAACCTTTACCGCCCCATCGATCCGCAGAGCGGGGAGACCCGCGATGTCGGCCTCGGGTTCAGCTTCTTCAACGACAAACTCGACATCCGCCTCACCCGCTTTGCGTCTTCGCAGAAAAATGCCTCCACCGGCGCGTTCGGCCAAGTCCCCAACAACCGGATCACGGCCTTCGAGGGTCGGCTTTACAACGCCCTCGCCACGGCCGGCCGACTCGCCGAGTGGACCACCATCGGAGAATTCGGCAAGCCGAGCACCGCCCCCTACGTCACCCCCAACGCCACCGCCGCCACGGAGACCCGCGAGTCCAAGGGCACCTCGCTGGAGTTGGCCTACGCTCCCATCCGTCAGATCGACCTCATCTTCAATATCGACCAGATCGAAAACAAGATCACCACGGTGGGCTCAGAGCTGGCCGATTTCTTCGCCGCCCGCGCGTCGTTCTACCGTAAATATTTCAACGAGGGACTTATCACCAACGGCCTCAACCCCGCCGCTACCGATTTCGCCGCTAACGTCGGTGCCGAGTATTCCGCCGGCGCCGCCTTCGTCGGCACGTCCAACCGCGGCCTCGCCGACTACCAAAGCTCGCTCGTCGCCCGCTATAAATTCCTCACGGGCTCGCTCACCGGTTTGACCATCGGCACCAACCTGCGCTGGGAATCGGGAAAAATCGTCGGCTACCGCCTCAAGCCCGCGACGTTTAACTTCGGCGGTTTGCAGAACTACGCCGGCCAAGTCTACGACATCGACGCACCTTTCACCAGCGACCCCACCCTGACCGGCGGCATGCAGGCGACCTATCGCCGCAAGATTTTTGGCGGTCGCATCAACTGGCGCGTGCAACTCAACGCCCAGAATATCTTCAGCGAGACCGGCCTCCGCGTCATCGGCGCCAACTCCGACGGCTCCTCGGTCTTCGGCATCGCCCCCAACCGCAGCTACGAACTCTCCAATACCTTCGAGTTTTGAGCGACGCAGCGAGGGCAGACGCAAGCGTTCTAGTCGCGCGACCGGCTCGCCTTGTTCCCGCGCGACCAATCCCGGCTTGTTTTTCTGTAACTTCGCTCTGCCTAGAAACATCATCCCCCGCCCGTCCACGCCCGGCGTCGGCTATCATCGCGGTTATTTCGTCCAGCTATCGCCCCTCCGGCTCACCGCCAAAATCTGCTGCTGATCCGCGGCTCGGGCCGTCGGTCTCCCGGCGGCATCAGTCCCCATCAACCCCGTAATCATGAAGCCTGTTCCATTCCGCCTCGCCTGGGCAAATGCCCTGGCGCTGATCTCGCTGCTTCTACTTTTGCTGGCGGGAGCAGTCTCCGCCGTGCGCGCCGCCCAAACAACCACACTGTCGTCCGAGCCCCCCGTTTACGACCTCGTCGTTTACGGGGACTCGTCCGGTGCCGTCACCGCCGCGATCACCGCCCGGCGCGAGGGCCGCTCGGTCATTCTCGTCAACCCTACCGCCTTCCCCGGCGGCATGAGTGCCAGCGGACTCGGCGCCAGTGATTTCCTCGGCAAGCGCAACACGTTCGGCGGCATCGCCTCGGAATTTTACGACGCGGTCGCCGCCGCTTACGGCGAAAAATTCGTCCGCAGTTTCGAGCCTCACGTCGGTCTCCGGATTTTTGAAAAAATGCTCGCCGATGCCGGCGTGACGGTTGCCTACCGTGAACATCTCGACCGCACGCCCGGCAAGGGCGTGACCATGGCCGGGAGGCGCATCACCGCGATCACCACCCTCAGCGGAAAAACCTATCGTGGCCGGATGTTCATCGATGCGACCTACGTCGGCGATCTCATCGCCGCGGCCGGCGTGTCCTACACCGTGGGTCGCGAACCCGAGAGCCAATACGGCGAGACCCTCGCCGGCGTGCGCCGCGGCGACACCCAACCGCGTGTGCACTACACGCAGCGCGACAAAGATCATTTCACCAAAATCGTCGATCCCTACCTCACGCCCGGCCGGCCCGAAAGCGGTCTCCTACCGCGGGTGCAGCATATCCCCGGCCTCACCAACGGGCAGGGCGACCGCAAAATCCAGGCCTACAATTACCGCGTGTGTCTCACCAACGATCCCGCGCTCCGCCTGCCCATTGCAAAGCCCGAGGGCTACCGCGCGATCGATCACGAGTTGCTGCTTCGCAATTTTGATGCGGGCGACGAACGCCTTCCGGCGCTGATCGAGCCGCTCGCTGGCGGTCGGTCGAAAGTCGATTGGAACAACATGCACGCGGTCGGCTCCGACCTACCCGGCGCCAACTGGGATTATCCGGAAGCGAGCTACGAACGGCGCCGCGAGATCGAAAGCGAGCACGAGACCTACATCCGCGGCTTCCTGTGGACCCTTTCCCACAGCCCCCGCGTGCCCGGGGCCATCCGCCAAAGGATCGCCTCCTACGGTTTGTCGAAGGACGAATTCACCGACAACGGCGGCTGGCCGTGGATGATCTACATCCGCGAGGCGCGCCGCATGATCGGCGACTACGTGATGACGCAGCACGACTGCGAAGGCAAAAGCAGCGCCCCCGATCCGGTCGGTCTCGGCTCTTTCGGCATGGATTCGCACAACGTGCAGATCTTCGTCACCGAGCAGGGCCACGCCCAAGGCGAGGGCACCATCTGGCGCGTCCCACCCCGGCCCTACGGCATCTCCTACCGCTCCATCATTCCGCGCCGAGGCGAGTGCGAGAATCTGCTTTCCCCCATCTGCCTCTCCGCCACGCACGTCGCCCATGGTTCGATCCGCATGGAGCCGGTTTTCATGACGCTCGGTCAGAGCGCGGCCATTGCCGCCGGTGCGGCGCTTGATCAAAACACGGGCGTGCAAGACCTGCCCTACTCCGAATTGCGCCAGCGCCTACTCGCGGCGAAACAGATCCTTCAGCCATGAGGAAACAGTCCTCGCGCTTCGTTCGCTTCCGCGCCGGGTGTCTGGCCGCGCTCGCGCTCGGCCTCGCCGGGCTTTCGACTGTCCTCCCGGCTCAGGACCTCGCCCTTCCTCCGGGCGCGCCGCTCCTGCCCGAGTCGGCGTTGCCCGACTACGAAAAGAATGTGGACCACGCGGGCCTCGTCCGCAGTTGGAACAAAGCTTCGCTCACGCGCGGCGAGAAAATTTACCAACGCGCCTGTCACGCGTGCCACGGCGACCTCAATCTTCCCGGCTCTATCCCCAACGCGCTGCGTTTCGCCGAGGGTCGATTCGCCCACGGCTCCGATCCCCATTCGCTTTATCAGACCCTCACGCGCGGTCGGGGCCTGATGGCGCCGCAGGTGCAGCTGGTCCCGCGCGAAAAATACGACGTCATCCACTACCTCCGCGAAACGTTCCTCCGCGAAAAGAATCCGTCGCAGTTCGTCGCCGTCACCGACGCCTATCTCGCCGGCTTGCCCGCGGGCAACTCCGCCGGCCCCGCTCCGGTCAAAAGCGAACCGTGGCGCGACATGGACTACGGCCCGTTTCTCATCGGCACCTTCGAACTCGCCGACACCGCCCGCCGCGCCGCCGCCGCGAAACTTCCGCCCGCCGCCCTCGACACCATCGCCCCCGGCTCAAATCTGGCCTACAAAGGCATCGCCGTGCGCCTCGACGCCGGCCCCGGCGGCATCTCCGCCGGCCAGACTTGGGCAGTCTTCGAGCACGATACGTTGCGGGTTGCCGGCGCCTGGACCGGCGAGGGTTTCATCGACTGGGAGGGCATCAATTTCAACACCCGCCACGTTGTTCACCCGCGCACCATCGGCGACCTCCAATTCGAAACGGCCGACGGCCCCGGTTGGGCCAATCCCGCGACCGGCACCTTCGACGACCTCCGCTTCGTCGGCCCCGATGGTCGCCGCTACGGCCCGCTGCCCCGCGCTTGGCAGCACTACCGCGGCCTCTACCGCCACGGCGAACGCGCGGTGATCTCCTACACCGTCGGCGACGCCGCCATTCTCGAAAGTCACGACTTGGAATCACTCCACGACCAACCCGTCTTCGTCCGCACGCTCAACATCGGAAAGTCTGCCCGCGATCTTCTCGTCCGCGTCGCCAACGCCGGCACCGCCGTGGCGTGGTCCGATTCGCCCGCCGTCACCACCGTCTCCGACCCCGCCTTCGTAACCTTGCGGATTCCCGCTGCGGCCACTCCTCTGCGCCTCGCCGTGCGGCTCGCGAAAGGCGGCACCTCCGGCCTCGCGGCCTTTGCCGCGACTGCCGCCGCCCCGCGCGACCTCGCGCCGTTCACCAAGGGCAGTCCCGCCCGCTGGGCCGACGCCATCGAGACCCCGGTCGTGCAGAGCAACGCCACCGGGGCCTTCGCGTGGGATCGCTTCACCCTGCCCCAGACCAATCCGTGGCGCGCCCGCCTGCGCCCCAGCGGGCTCGACTTCACCCCGGACGGCCAAGCTGCGCTCGTCTGCACGTGGGATGGTGACGTGTGGCGCGTTGACGGCATCGACGGAGCTTCCCCCAACGTTACCTGGCGCCGCATCGCCTCCGGCCTCTTTCAACCGCTCGGGCTCAAACTCCGTGGCGCCGAAATCTTTGTCACCTGCCGCGACCAGCTCGTCGCCTTGCGCGACCTCAACGGCGACGGTGAGACGGACTTTTACGAGAACATCAACAGCGACCACCAGGTCACCGATCATTTCCACGAGTTCGCGATGGGCCTGCAGACCGACGCTGCGGGCAACTTCTACTACGCCAAAAGCGCCCGCCACGCTCGCAAGCCTCTCGTGCCCCATCATGGCACGCTCCTGAAGATTTCCGCCGACGGCACCAAAACCGAAATTCTCGCCAATGGTTTCCGCGCCGCCAACGGCGTGTGCCTCAATCCCGACGGCTCGTTCTTCGTCACCGACCAAGAGGGTCACTGGATGCCGATGAACCGCATCAACCGCGTCACTCCCGGAAAGTTCTTCGGCAACATGTGGAGCTACGGCGCGCCCGCCGACGGCTTCAATTCCGCGATGGCACCGCCGCTGCTCTGGGTGGACAAAGCCATCGACCGCTCCCCCGCCGAACTGCTCTGGATCAACAGCGCCACGTGGGGCGCCCTCGACGGCGCGCTCCTCAATCTCTCCTACGGCCAAGGCCGCCTCGAAATCGTGTTAGCCGACGGCGCCGGCGACTCCGCGCAGGGCGCGCTCTGCCGCCTGCCGATTCCCGATTTCCCCACCGGCATCATGCGAGGCCGCCTCCATCCGTCCAACGGCCAACTCTACCTCTGCGGCCTGTCAGCGTGGGCCACGTCGCAGACCGAACAAGAAGGCGGTTTTTACCGCCTGCGCCCCACCGGCCGCCCCGCCGCCCTTCCCACCGCCTGGCACATCATCCCCGACGGGATCGAACTCACTTTAAGCGAAGTGATCTCCGCCGCTACCGCCTCCGACCTAGCCCGATACACCGTAAAAGTCTGGGAACTGAAACGCACCGCCAGTTACGGCAGCCCCCGCATCAACGAGCGCGCGCTCCCTGTGACCGCGGCCCAAATTCTCTCCGACCCACGACGCCTCCGCCTGACCATTCCCAATCTCGCCCCCGCCACGATCATCGAGCTTACCTGCCGTCTCCAAGACGCGACCGGCACGGAAGTCACTCGCGTCGTCACCGGCACAATTCACCGCGTGCCCGGAAAACCAACATCCGCCGCTCGGCCCTGAATCATGACCCCTTCCCTCCCTGCTGATCGCCGCACTCGGTTCCAAGTTTTTTCGTGCGCGTGGTCGCTCCTCGTCACCCTTGGGCTTGGGCTCGCCGTCACCGCGTTTGGCCAGCCATCGCCCGCATCGCTGCCGGTGCGCACCTCCGCCGACGGGACACTCCAACGCCCCATGATCTGGGTCACCGCCGCCGACCGCGCGGCGATTCTCTCCAAGATCGAATCGCAGCCGTGGGCGCAGACCGTCTTTGCCGCCATGAAGGCCCGCGTCGCCGACTCCGTCGCCGCGCACGCGCGCGATCCCGATGCGTTTCTCCGCGGCCTGCCTTTCGTCGCGCATCCCACCGATCCCACACGCCACCCGACCTTCGCGCTCATCGGCGGCAACATGGCCAGCACCCCCGACAATCGCCGCAACCACAGCCTGCAACGCTATCTCCACATCGGCACCGATTGCTCCGTCCTCTTCTACCTCACCGGCGAGGAATCCTACGCCCGCTGCGCCGCCGACATCCTTTCCACCGCCACACGCGCCCTCGCTCTCATGCCGCGCAACGACGCCACCGAAAGCGGCGGCATCGTCTACCCCGGCGACGTCCTCTACGAAGCCCGCGCCATCGGCGCACAACTCCCGATCCTCTACGATTTCCTCCATCCTTGGCTCGTGCGCGGCGTCCGGGTCCACGACGTCGTCACGCGCGCACCCGTCGCCTTCGACTTCGCCGTCGCCCAAGCCGTCTTCCGCGCCTACGCCCGGCTCGTCGTCGAGCACGGCCAAATCAACAGCAACCACCCGGTCCTCGAGATGCCGTGTCTCGCCGTCAACGCCCTCGCCCTCGACGACCCCGCCGAGCGCGCCGACCTGCTCGCCTACCTGACTCACCTAGATTCCCCCAACCAAGACTCGCTCAAAAAAGTCATGCGCATTTTCCGGGAGTCCGGCGGCGTCTGGCCCGAATCGTTCCAATACTCCGTCGGCGTCTCCGGCCGCGTCGCCTTCCTCGCCGCGCTGCTTCGCCGCCAAAATCCGCCCGCACTTCCGCTCAACGGCGTCGCCGCGTTCACCCTGTCACTCGTTCGCCTCACCGATTTTCGCTTTCCCAACGGCGACAATCTCCGCCTTGGCGACGGCCCACGCCGCTCCGGCGAACCGTGGGAAGCCCTCGAGATCGCCTACGCGCTCGCCCTCCGCGAGGGCGACACCGCCACGCAGCAGACGATGGGCGCGCTGCTCAACCTCGGCATCGCCCGCGGTCGCTACGACCGCGCCACCCCGCTCGGCTTCACCGGCGGCGCCAACAGCTACCAAGGCCCGCTGCAACTGCTCTGGTTTGCGCCCACGATCACCGGCACCATGGCTACCCCGGTTCCGCGCACCACCGACGCGCTGCCCTTCGCCGGCGCCGTGCTTCAGCGCAATCTCTCACCCAACGGTGACCCAACCCACGCCTTGATGGCCGCCGTCAGCGGCGCGTCCTACGTCCACAGCCACGCCACCGGCATGGCCCTTGAACTCTACGGCGCCGGCCACGTCCTCGGGGCCAACGCCGGCAAGGGCACCTACACCACCGACGAACACGAGAACCACCGCCGTCTCTTCGCCGCCGCCAACGGTGTGATCGTCAACAGCTCCTCCCGTAGCGCCGGTGGCTGGGTCAACCTCGGCACCGATACCGTCACGCCCATCGTCCTCGAGCCCGCTCTCGGCGCCGCTCCCGTCTCGCCGAATCACTCGTTCACCGTCACCCGCTTCACCGACCGTTCCGCCGGCGACACCAAGGCCGAGCAGCAGCGGCTCGTCGGCCTCGTGCGCACCTCGGCGACGACCGGCTACTACGTCGATGTCTTCCGCTCGCGCACCACGCAGACCGAGCAATTCCACGACTACCTCTATCACAACCTCGGCGACCGCCTCACGCTCACGGTCGCCGGCCAACCGCTCCCGCTCGCCGATTCGCCCGAGCGTTTCCGCCCCGCCGACGGCACCTCGTGGTCGCGCAACCGCAGCTTCCTCTTCCCCGGCTGGCATGTCTTCAAATCCGCCCGCACCTCCCCGCCGTTTGCCGGCAATGTCGCCGCCGAGTTCACGGCGGCGAACTTGAAACCGTCCCCCGCCGCGATGCGCGTGTTTCTCCCCGGCACCGAGGGTCGCGAGTATTCGTCCGCGCTCTCGCTCGAGACCAAAGAAGCTCCGTCGCCCTACGACAAAGCCCCCACGCCCGTCCTCGTCGCCCGCCAGCGCGGCGAAGCGTGGGACCGCCCTTTCGCCGCCGTCTTCGAGCCCTCCGTCGGCGCCGGCGCCATCCGCGCCGTCACGGCGCTCACCTCGCGCGGCCCATTTTCCGGTTTCAAGATCATCAGCCAAGTCGCCGGTCGCACGCTCACTCAGCTCGTCCTCGTCGCCGCTTCCGCCGACGGCGAATTCTCCGACCCCGACCTCGGCCTCACCTTTCGCGGTCGCTACGCCGTCGTCTCCCTCGACGACCGCGAGCAGCTCACTTCGCTCTACATCGGCGAGGGCACCTCGCTGCGTTTCCGCGGCCACGAGCTCTCCACCGCCAAAGCCGCCTTCGCCGACTGCGGCCCCACTCCCTCTCTCACCGCCGTCGGCCCGGGCACGCTCACTTTGCCCGACGGGCGTCGTATCGCTGCCCGCTCCCCATAATTCCATGAATCAGCCCAACATTCTCTTCATCATGACCGACCAGCAGCGGTTCGACACGATCGCCGCTCTCGGTTACGGCCACGCGCGCACGCCCAACCTCGACCGCCTCGCCGCACGGGGCGTCGCCTGCACCAACGCCTACTCGTCCTGCCCCGTCTGCGTGCCCGCCCGCTACACGCTCATGACCGGCTGCGAGCCGTCGAAGACCAGTTGGCTGAGCAACTGGGCGCCCGGCGACAACGTCTCCGCCCGCTGCGGCCCTTACCTCGCCGAGACCCTCGCCGCCCGCGGCTACCGCACGTGGGGCCTCGGCAAGTTCCACACCGATCCCCGGCACGAGCACCTCGGCTTTGAAACTCATGAATACAGCGAGGAACTTTGGCCAACCGAGGAAGAATTTCTTCGCGACGATTACGTTGCTTGGCTCCGCCGCCGCGACCCGTCGTTCAACCACCTCGAACAGGCCCACGGCGAGCGCACCGATATGTATTACGTCCCCCAAACGCGCGCCGCGCCCGCCGCCCTCACTGTGGAATCGTGGGTCGCAACCCGCGCCGTCGAGGAACTAAGTCGCCCCGATCCGCGCCCCCAGTTTGGATTCATGTCGTTTGTGACGCCGCACCCGCCCATCGCGCCGCCCGTGCCCTACAACCGCCTGTTCAACCCCGACGACATGCCCAACCCCGTCCTCGGCGATCCCGCGATCGACTCCGCCGACGACTACCTTGGCTGGATGAACCACGCCGTCTGGGCCGAAGATATTTCCAACGCCCAAGCCCGCCAGCTCCGCGCGCGTTACGCCGGCTCGATCACCTTCATCGACGAGTGCATCGGCAAAATCCTCGACGCCGTCGAAGCCCGCCCCGACGCCGCCAACACCCTCATCTGCTTTTTCTCCGACCACGGCGACCACATGGGCGACCACGGTGCGTGGCAGAAAGAAAGTTTCTTCGAGGCCTCCTGTCGCGTCCCGTTTCTCGTGAGCTGGCCCGCGCAACTCCCCGCCGCCGCCCGCCACACCGGACTCGCCGCTCTCACCGATCTCTTCGGCCTCGCCACCGCCGCCAGCGGCGCGCCCGAACTCCGCGACGGCCACCACCTGCTCGCTACGCTGCGCGACTCGGCCCCGGCCCGCGACTCCCTCGTCGGCATGTTCGGCACCCCGGGCACCAGCCAGTTCAAATGCATGATCCGGCGCGGCGATTGGAAATATATCTGGCTCGCCAACGGCGGCCGCGAATTGCTCTTCAACCTCCGCCTCGATCCCGCCGAGTCCCGCTCGTTTCTCACCGCAGAGCCCGCGCTCGTCACCGCCTTCCGCCGAGAGGCGGCCGATCTGCTCGCCGCCCGCGAGGTCACCCGCCCCGCCGTCCTCGACGGCGGCCTCCGCTCCTTCCCGTTCGCGCCGTTTCCCCGCGTGCGCATCAAGCAATTCGCCCGGGGTGTCACCGATTTCGGTCAAGGCCCGTCCGCTTCCTGATGCCGACGTCCGTGCCCAACTCCTCTGCCCCCGAAAAATTAGCAAAGATTAGCGGTTTAAAAATCCTTCCTCCCCCCTCCGAAAATCTCAGATTCAAGATTCTGGATTCTAGATTTCCTCCCTCCGACTCCCAGATCTCCGCCCTCCGCTACCCCTCTTCCTTCCCCCAAATCCCACCCCATGCCCTTTACCACTAGCCCGCTCCTCTGCCTCCCGCTAGCCCTCGCCTTCATCACTCCCGCCCTGCTCCACGCCCAAGCCACCACCCCGATTCCCGCCACACCCACCTCTTCCGCCACCACCCTATCCACCCCCGCCAAGCTCGAGTCCGAAGCCATTATCCTCTCCCCGTTCGAGGTCAGCCCCGACTCCGAACGCGGTTACCAATCCACCTCCCTCCTCCAAGGTGGCCGCGGCAAAATCGACCTCGGCGATGTCGCCGGTCAAGTGCAGGTCTTCACCAAAGAATTCCTCGACGACCTCGGCGCAACCACAACGGACGAAGCGTTTCTCTTTTCCGCCACCACCCAGACCTATTTCGACAACGTCAACGGCAACGGCGATTCCCGCCCCGGCTCTCGCAACGGCGCCGACGACTCCGGCAACTCCCGCGGCCTCGGCAACATCGACCGCACCCGCAATTATTTCCGCACCACCATCGAGGCCGACTCCTACAACACCGAGCGCTTCGCCCTCGTGAGCGGTGCCAACGCCGTCCAATTCGGCCTCGGCGGTTCCGCCGGCACCGCCGAGAGCACCTCCGCCCGCGCCAACCTTACGCGCAATCGCTATAAACTCTCTCTCCGCGCCGATAGCTACGGCACCGAGCGCACCGTCGCCGACATCAGCGTGGTCCTCATCCCGCAGAAGCTCGCCTTCCGCGTCGCCACGCTGCGCGAGAACAAGGAATATTTCATCACGCCCGGCTACGACGACAACCGCCGCGCTTTTGTCGCGCTGACCTACCAGCCCTTCAAAACCACCACCCTCCGCGTCGAGGGCGAGTATTACCACCGCCGCGACGCCCGCCCCGCGACCACCATGGCCCGCGACAACGGCTACCTCCACTGGCTCGCCTCCCAACGCGCCGGCACCCCGCAAGCTTACTCCAACCTCGCCTCTACCGCCGGCATCGTCGGCCGTCCGCCCGCGCCCACGTTCACCCTCGGCGATGGCATCACCACCCGCGCCTACGGCCTCAGCGCAAAATCGCTGCTCTTTGTCCTCCCGGAAAATTCCGTCCCCGCGTTCGTGAATTTCCAAGATGTCCGCAACACCGCCGTCGTGAACATCGCCGACGGCGCCGCCACCGCCGGCAACACCCAGACTCTCATCGACCCCGGCCTCCCGTGGAATACCAATCCCGCCGGCTGGTCGCGCTACAACTTCCGCCGCACCCGCAACGTCACCGCCACCCTCGAGCAACGTCTCGCGCGCACCACCTTCGCTGAGATCGGCTACGCCTATGAATCTTACCGCAATCAGACCGCTCAACTCTTCGCCAACAACGCCTACGACATCCTCGTCGATATTAACCGCTCGATGCCCGACGGCGTGACCCCCAACCCGCTCTACGGTCGCCCCTACTACGAGTCTAATAATTCCACCGGCCAAGGCAACTGGGCCGACTTGGCCGTCCACCAAGCCCGCGTCGTCGGCACCCACGAGCAAGATTTCACCCGCAACGCCGGCTGGACGCGCCACCTCGGCCTGCATCGCCTCGGCGTCTTCGCCAGCTACGAAGACTCCGTCACCTACACCCTCGCGCAGCTCCGTAATCTCATCATCGGCAAACCGAGTTTCCTCTCCGCGGCCGCGCAAAACAATCCCCTCCACGTCGAGCGCGCGATCTTCCTCCGCCAATACCTCCCCGCTTTCGGCAGCACCGGCGATCCCCGCCGCTACGGCCTCGCCGCGACTTCCCCCTACGGCGACCTCATGGAGACGATGTATTTTACCACCGCCGCTGGCGAACGCTTCGGCGTCACCGCCTTCGAAAATCCCGTCGGCGGCGTCGGCACCGCCCCCTCCGCGAACCACCTCCAACGCGGCTCCCTCGCCGCCAGCACCTCCAGCGTGTTCTTTCAAAAACACGTCGTCGCCAACATCGGCGTCCGCTACGACCGCGTGCGCAATTCCAACTTCGGCGCCTTCCAACCCATCCTCACCGATGGTCCAATCACGCCCCAAAATCCCCTCGGCACCGGCTTCCGTGCCTACGCCGATTTCCGCGAAAAAGAACCCGCCTCCGTCTGGACCCCCTACCGCGCCGCCACGCGCTGGAACTACGGCTTCATCGTCCGCCCCCCACGCCTCGCCCGCTGGCTCGCATTCGGCTACGACTACTCGCGCAACGCCTCCCTCAACGAAGTCGCCACCGTCCGCGATGTCACCGGCACCGTCCTCGAACCCAACTACGGCGAGTCTCACGAATACTCCGTGCGCGTCCGACTCTTGGATGACCGCCTCAACTTCAAGGTGAATTTTTTCAATTCCCTCAACCGCAACACCACCCTCGCCGACTCCGGCCTCCGCCAAAATCTGATCGATTTCGAGCAGCGTCTTTACCTCAACGATCCAGCCTACGCGATCAACCCGCTCTTCCTCCCCGCGCGCAACCCGCTCATCGCCGACTTCCGCCTCCCCGGCGATCGCAACAGCAAAGGCGTCGAGATCGAGGCGACCTTCAACCCCACCCGCAACTGGCGCATCTTCGCCAACGCCGGTCGCACCCAGACCAAGATCGACGACATCTCCACCCAGCCCTGGTATGATTACCTCGAAGCCAAGCTCCCCACCTGGCGCGCCATCGGCGGCGGCTGGGCCACCGCTACCTACGACCCCACCCGCAGCGTCGAAGCCGCCCACACCCAGCTCATTCAAGGCCCCCTCGACGACATCCAAGCCAGCCTCGGCAACCCCGGCGGTAATTCCCAAACGTGGCGCTCCAATCTCGTCGTCACCCGCAGCTTCACCGTCGGCCGCCTCAAAGGCGTGACCACGTCGGCGAATTTCCGTTACCGCGCCCCCAGCGTCATCGGCTTCCCCAACAAAATCGACGCCAAGGGCCGCACCCGCACCGACCGCGACAAACCCTATTATTCTGAGCGCTACCTCCTCACCGGCCTCATGGCCAACTACCGCTTCCGCGCCTTCGCGAACTCCTCCTGCCGCGTGCAGCTCAACGTGAACAATGTCTTCAACACCGAGCGCGTGTTTGTGACCCGCACCTTCGCCAACGGCGCCCCGCGCAACTACGGTCGCCAAGCCGGCCGCGAATTCGTCCTCACCTTCGACCTAGAACGGTAAGCCCCCGCCTGCCGAAAAATCTCCGGCGATCTCCTCCGAAATCCCAGATTCTCGATTCCAGATTTCCGCCTTCTGCCCCGCGCTTTCCGATTAGGCGAAGCCTGCAACCTCCGCCCAACCGCTCCGCCTCCGAAAAATTAGCGAAGATTAGCGGTTAAAAAATCCGCCCCTCCGATCTCCACGCCCCCGACCTCTCCGCGTCCTCTACCTTGTGATGTCCACTCCCGTTCCACCGACCCCGTCGCCTGCTCCGAGCGCGACGCCCGCGCCCGAGCGTCCCTTGCCCCTCGGCACCCGCCTGGCCTACGGCGCCTCGGCTCCGGCCGAGAACTTGGCGATCAACTCGATCAACCAACTCGCCAACGCGGTCTTCAATATCACGCTCGGCGTCCCGCTCCTTCTCGTTGGTCTCGCCTTGTCCTTGCCGCGGCTGATCGACGTCTTTCTCGATCCGTTCATCGGCAATTGGAGCGACCGGCTGGAATCCCGCTGGGGCCGGCGGCGTCCGTTTATTCTCGTGGGCTCGCTGCTCTGCGCGGCCATCGCGACCGCGATCTGGTTCTTCCCCGCCGGCCAATCGACGATGTTTTATTTCTGGTGGCTGCTGGGCGGCTGCGCGGCGATGTCCGTGGCCTACAGTATTCTGATCGTGCCCTACGGCGCGCTCGGACTCGAGTTGGTGACCAACTACCACGAGCGCACGAAGCTCATGGGCACCAAATCCATTTTGCACAAAGCCTCCGGCGTCGTGAACCAATGGTTGCTCAAGTGGGTCCGCGAAGCCGGGGCCGGCGATCTCGTGGTCGGCGGCCGTTTCTGCGCACCCCTCATCGGCGGCACGATCGCCGTCCTCGGCTTCATCACCGCGTGGCGCACGCCGGAACGCCCCCGGCCCGTCACGCGGCAGGCCCGGCCCAAAACATCGATTTGGCTGAGTTGGAAAATCACCATGAGCCAGCCCGATTTCCGGCGGTTGGTCCTCGCGCAGATATTCATCTACATGAGCTTCCTGGTCATCGATACGACCGGATTTTACCTGAACGTATTCTACGTCAACGGCGGCGACATGGGCGTCGGCGCCGGCATGAAAGGTTGGTATGGCACCGCCTTTCAACTCTGCGGACTGCTCGCCGTCCCGCTGATCGTGCGCCTGTCTCGCCGCATCGGGAAAAAACATACCTTCCTCCTCTGCACGCTCACCATCGCGGTCGGCGGCGTGGCCAAATGGTTCTGCTACGCGCCCGGCGCGGGCTGGTGGCTGCTGCTGCCCTCGGCGTTGATGGGGCCCGGTCTCGTCGCGGTGATGGTTCTCGTGCCCTCGATGACGGCCGATATCTGCGACCTCGACGCCGCCGATAGCGGCCAGCGCCGCGAGGGCATGTTCAACTCGGTCTTGAGCTGGGCCCTGAAACTCGCGCTCACCGGCTCCATCCTCTTGGCCAACGTCGTGCTCCATTTCGTCGGCTGGGAAACGGCTCTCAAAGCCGCACAGAGCGAGGGCACGTTCTTCGCCATGCGCATCGTGTTCGCCGGGGGCACGGTGGTGCTCGCCGGCCTCGCGGCGATTTTTATCTACCGCTACTCCGTCACCGCCGAAGCCGTCGCCGCCGCCCAAGCCCGCGCACTCCGCGTTCCCGCGAATTAAACCGATTTTCGTCTCTGAAGTCCTGTATCTGACCTCCGAATTTTCCCTTCACCAAAACCATGAAACCACGCTCCGCCCTCCGCCTCCCACCCGCCTGCCTCTTCCTCGGTCTATTCGCCGCCGGCTCGGCTGCATCAGCCCAGACCGCCCCCGCCTCGGCCTCGACTCCAGTTCCCGCCGTCGCCCCCGCATCCGGCGCTCCGTCCGCGCCGCCCATCGACGAAAAACCCATCGAACTCAGTCCCTTTACCGTCACCTCCGACGACGACCAAGGCTACCGTGCGCAGAACACCCTCGCCGGCTCGCGCCTCAATTCGGTGCTGAAAGACACGCCGGGCGTGCTCGACGGACTGTTCGTCTCCACCTGAGGCAGAGGGTCATCACCCGGTCTCTACGGTGCGCATCTTGACACGCAAAAAAATGGAGCATCATGATGCTTAAATGCGCACCACCGTCACCCTCGATCCCGATGTAGAGCAACTGCTCCGTCACGCGACCCACGGCTCCCAGCAGAACTTCAAAGAGGCGCTCAACGACGGCCTCCGCCGCGGTCTTGCGCACCTCGCCCCCGCCGTCGCCGCCGAGCGCTTCGTGGTAAAGGCCCGGCCCATGGGCCTCCGCGCCGGCGTGGACCCGTCACGGCTGCACGACCTCGCGGATGACCTCGAAGCCGAGGCCTTCGCCGCCACGACCCGCAAGCTTCGAAAGGCGCTGAAGAAATGATCATCCCCGACGCCAATCTCATTCTCTACGCCTACGACTCCGAGAGCCCCTTTCACCGGGAATCAGCGCGCTGGTGGTCCGCTTTGCTCTCCGACATCGAACCCATCGGGCTCTGCCCCGTCGTCGTCTTCGCGTTCCTGCGGCTGTCCACCCACGGCAAAGTCTTCGAAAACCCGCTGACCGTCCGCGAAGCCGGCCAACACATCACCTCTTGGCTGGCTCGCCCCAACGTCCGCCTCCTTGTCGCCGGCCCAAGCCACGTAGAAGCGGTCTGCCGCCTCCTCACCAAAGCCGGCACCGGCGGCAACCTCGTCACCGACGCCCAAATCGCCGCCCTCGCCTTGGAATACGGCGCCATCGTCCACAGCGCCGACACCGACTTCGCCCGCCTCGCCGGGGTAAGTTGGGAGAATCCGCTCATCGCCTGAACCGCGCGGCGGCAACGGGCAGAACCCTTGAATCGACCGAGTTTCTGCTCTCTCTCTCCCTCGTCGCTTGCTTTCGGCTCTCTGCCAAAGACCGAATTATTCCGAATTCGCGCCTATTCGCGTAATTCGCGGGCCAACTTCCGTTCCGATATCTTCGTGAAGCCCGTATTCCTAGCCGCTGCCTCCCCATTCTCCATCCCGGCTTCTACATTGCCATTCGCGGCCATAGCCCGCCCTTCAAAATAATCTTCGTCCCGATGGCGGGTTCGGGCCACTCTCTTGTCGTGAAGGCTACCGGTGAACTCATCTTCCGCCCAAACGCTCCCTCGGATCGCGCTCCCGCCCAAGCCCGTCGCCGCCATGCCTGACTCCACCCCGCCCGCGCCCCCACCGGCTCCGCCTCCGCCGGCCGGCCGCGATTTCGCCTCGATCTACCGCGCCACGCTGTCGCCGCTCCGTCGCTACCTTTCCCGCCTGTTGGGCAACTCCGCCGAGGCGCAGGACGTCGCGCACGACGCCTATCTTCGCGTCTTTCCCTCGATCAGCCAGGCCTCGACCGAGCAGCCCGAGGCCTTGCTCTACGTCACCGCCCGCCGCCTCGCCATCAACCGGCTCAAGCGCCGCAGCATCTCGCCCATCCATTCCGGCCCCGCCGACTTTGACACCGCCGCCTCTGCGGCTCCGAGCGTTGAAGAACAGGTCATGGCGCGCCAGGAACTCACCCTGCTCGAAGCCGCCATCGCCGAACTTCCGGCCGGTTGCCGCGCCGTCCTTCTCCTGCGCAAAGTCGAACTTCTTTCACACCGCGAAATCGCCGAGCGTCTCGGCATCGCCGTCAGCACCGTCGAGAAACAGCACGCCCGCGCCCTCCGCCTCCTCCGCGCCGCTCTCCCCGCCGAATCCACCGCCTTTTCCTCTCCACCCTCCGACCCGGAGGCCCACGTATGAACCCTTCACCTGCTCCCATTTCCCCCGCCATCGACACCGACGCTGCTCTTTGGGCGGCCCGCCTCGAAGGCGGCACACTCGACGCCGCGGACCGCAACGCCCTCGACGCTTGGCTCGCCGCGTCGCCCGCCCACCGCGCCGCGCTATCGATGTATTGCCAATTTTCCGCCGATCTCGAAGTGCAACTTCCCGCGCTCGTTGCCGCCGGCCGCGTCGCCCTGCCCGCGCCGGCACCGCGCCGCTCGTGGTCCTTGAAACTTGTCACGGCTTCCGCGTTCGCCGCCGTCACCGCGATCGCTCTCACCGTCGTTCTCACCCGGCCCGCCGTACCCGAGGCTCACGCCACCGCCGTCGCGCAGCGCCAGACCGTCACCCTCGCCGACGGCACGCGCGTCGAGCTCAACGCCCGCACCCAGCTCACCGTCGCCCTCGGGTCCGCCGAACGTCGCGTGCGCCTCGCCTCAGGCGAAGCGTTTTTCCAAGTCGCCAAAGATGCGTCGCGTCCGTTCCACGTCGAAACTCCCGCCGGCACCGTTCGCGTCACCGGCACGGCCTTCAACGTCCTCGCCGAGTCCGCCTCCGCGCTCGATGTCACCGTCCTTGAAGGCTCGGTCGCCGTCAGCCCCGCCGCTTCCACCGCCGCCCGCAGCGCCCCGTTCGCCCTCACCGCCAGCGACCACCTTTCCTTACGGCCCGGCTCCGGCGTGATCGTCAACAAACTCTCCGCCGCCACCCTCGCCAACACGCTCGCTTGGCGCCAGGGCGCGGTCATCTTCGACGATGTCCCGCTCGCCGCAGCCCTCGCCCGTTTCGCTCATTACCACGATCGCCGGATCACCGCTTCGCCCGACGTCGCCGATCTCCGCATCAGCGCCCGCTTTGAACTCGACGACCTCGATGGGTTCTTCGCCAGTTTGGCCGAACTGAAGAATGTCCGCGCCGTCCGCGACGCCTCCGGCGCTTACGTCGTTTCCCTTCGCTCCCAAAAGTGATCCGCCTCTTGCCCACCGGAGCCACGACGCCCCCGTCGCGTTCTCCCGCCCGCCTGCTCGCGTTTCTTCCTGCTCTCGTCCTTTTCTTTTCCTGCGGGCCTTCCCTCCGCGCCGCCCCCGTCACGTTCGATCTTCCCGCGCAACCCGCCGGTCAGGCCGTCCTCGCGTTTTCCCAACAGGCCCAAGTCGAAGTCATCTTCTCCACGGACGATCTTCGCTCCGTCCAATCCGCCGCCGTCGTCGGCCCGCACGAGCCCGCCGCCGCCCTCGCGCTCCTGCTCGCGCCCACCGGCTTCACCGCCCGCCGCAATCTCCGCGGCAAGTTCGTCCTGGTCCCCGCCCCACCTCCCGTCGGGGCCTTGCGCGGCCGCATCCTCGCTCCCGACACCGGCGGCGCCCGCGGCATCCGGCTCAATCTCGATGGCACGCGCTTCACCACCACGACCGACCGCGCCGGCGCTTTCTCGTTTTCTGCCCTGCCCACCGGTACCTACACCGTCGTTGCCACCGGCAGCGGATTTCAACCGCTCCAGATCACCGGCGTCCCGATCGAGCCGGGGCGCACGTTCACCCTCGACGCCCAGACGATGCGCGTCGCTTCCGAAACCACCCAACTCGAGGCCGTCGTCGTCCAGGGTTCATCCTCGCGCCTCCGCCCGTTCGACCGCGGGCAGCGCTCCGACGCTCCCCGCGTCGCCGCCGGCAATCTCGATCTCCCGCGCACCGAGGACGATGTCCTGCCCTACACCGTTTACGACCGTCAACAGATCGCGCGCAGCGGTGCGGTCAGCCTCAGCGAATTTCTCGCCCGCGAGGTCGTCGACAGCGACGCCACGTCCCGTCCGCCCGAGCAGACCGCTGGCGCCGACCTCGCCTCCGTCACCGGCAGCACCAACCTCAATCTCCGCGGCTACAAATCCGAAGAAACTATCCTCTTGGTCAACGGTCGTCGTCTGCCCGAAGTCGCTATCACCAGCTCCGGCGGCGGCCAATCCAGCCAGCAGCCCGACGTAAACTTCATCCCGCTCAGCCTCGTGCAACGCGTCGAGGTGCTCCCCGTCTCCGCCTCCGCGCTCTACAGCGGCAACCCCGTCGGCGGCGTGATCAACATCGTCCTCCGCCCCGAAGCCGAGGGCACCGAGGTCACCACCACCTACACCAACGCCCTCCGCCGCTTCGACGCGCCGCAATCCAGCGTCTCCCTCTTGCACGGCCACTCGTTCCTCGACGGCGCGCTCCGGGTGCTCTTCAGCGCCACGTTCTCCCGCACCGAGCCCGCCACCGAAGCCGAGCTCGGTCACATCCGCGCCCACCCCCGTTTGTCTCCGCCGCTTTCCGATCCGCTCTACCACGCCACGCCCAATCTGCGCAGCGCCGCTCAACTTCCGCTCTTCGGCCCCGGCACGTCACCGGTCACGTCCGTCGCGCGCGGCGCCGACGGCACCGGCGGTCTCGCCGCCTTCACCGGCCGCGCCGGCGTGCGCAATTTTGATCTCTTCGACTCCGTCGGCGGCCTCGCCAACTCCGCCGCTTCCATCGATTTCCCCTACGGCCGCCGCCAACAGGGTGAGAGCTATTTCGGCTCGGCGACCTACGAGCTTACCCCTTGGCTCCAGCTCGGCTTCAACGGCATTTACACCCGCACGACCGCGCATCGCGGCTATCAGGTTTTTCGCGGCGACCTCACGCTCGGCGCCGCCAATCCTCTCAACCCGTTCGGTCAACCCGTGCTCGTCTCATTGCTCGAAACCGCCCCCGCCCTCGGCGCCGATTACAACGAGGCCCGCGTCGATTTCTCCTCGTTCGTCGTCGGTGCCCTCGTTCGCCTGCCCGCCGATTGGCGCGCTTCCGGCGACCTCCAATACGGCCGCAACCTCACCCACTACCGCGGCCTCTCCGGCGTCGATTCCGAGCGTTGGCAACAGCTCGTCGATCAACGGATCTACAATCCGCTCCGCGACACCCAGCTCTCCGGCCCGCCCGCCGCCTTCTACGATCGTGCGCTCAAATACTATGGCGCCCGCGACCGCTTCGTCACCCTCGGCGACTACACCACGCTCGACGCCGCCCTCCGCATCACCAACCAAAACCTGCTGCTCCCCACCGGCCGCACCACCGTCAGTTTCGGCACCGACTTCCGGGAGAACCAAATCTCCAGCTACGCCGGCCGCCGCGTCTACGGCGACGGCTCGCTCGCCGAGACGCCCGCGCCCACCGGCGCCCGCAGCGTCGAGCGCATCAGCCTTTTCGGCGAAGTCCAAACTCCGCTGCTCCCCGCCCGCTGGCTTCCGTCGTTCATCCGCGAAATCAAAACCGAAATCGCCGCCCGCTACGTCGCGGCCGACACGTCGCAGGAGTCCAACGTCGCCCCCACCGGCGGTCTCAAAATGGATCTTGCCGGCGGCTTTTCCCTCCGCGCCACCGTCGCCACGTCCAACCGCTTGCCCGCGCCCGTCCTCTCGCGCGCCGTCGCCGCCCCGCCGGTTAACCCGGGCAGCGGCGGCGGGGAAATCGGCTACGTCAAAATCACCGACCCGCGCCGGGGCAACGAGACCAACGAATTCGTCACCGCCAGTGAACTCATCAACACCGCCCTCCGTCCGGAATCCGCCGTCACGCGCACGCTCGGCCTCGTTTACCAACGCGGCCACGTCCACCGCTTCCGCGCCTCACTCGATCTCGCCGACACCCGCAAATCCGGCGAACTCCAATTCCTCGACGAGCAAAGCATCGTCAATTTCGAGTCGCTCTTTCCGGGTCGCGTGACCCGCGCCGCCGCGTTGCCCGGCGAAGCGGCCGGCCGCGTGCAATCCGTGCTCACCGGCACGTTCAATCTCGCCTACCGCGAGTCCCACAACTGGACCGCCGCCCTCGACTACGCCTGGACCGAATGCCTCGGCGGTCGCCTCGATCTCTACACCCGGTGGCTCATGTTTCAGCGCTTTGAAACCCAGCTCCTCCCCGGCAGCGCGCCCGTGGATCAACTCACCACGCCCGACGGCATCACGCCCGGCCTGCTGCGTCACCGGGTGAATTTCGGCGCCGGTTGGTCGTCGCCTGTTTTCGGCTTCGGCGTGGACGGCCATTACTTCCACTCGCGCACGCTCCCCGTTTACGAGTGGTCCGCCCAAGGGGCCCGCGAGCTGCCGGCCCAGTGGCAATTCGATGCCTACTTGCAGAGCGACGTCGCCCGCTGGCTACCGTGGAAAAACGACCGCTTCGGCCTGCGCGCCCAGTTTCGCGTCAATAATTTCCTCGCCGCCGAGCCGCTCCGCCACGCCTCCGCCCTCACCGGCGTGCAACCCTACGGCGACTGGCGCGGCCCCGTGTACTCCCTGTCGCTCACCGCGACTTTCTGAGGGACGCCTCTCCGTAAGCGTCCGTTGTCATTGCGAGAAGCGCAGCGACGAAGCAATCCAGCTCGCCGCTCCACGCGCGAAGCGCACCCCGCAGCACTGATAGATTTCCCCCTGCGCCCCGCCCAAAAAAAATTCGCGCCCGCACTGGCGGTTCCCGCGCCGAGCCTTGTCTCTATCCGCATCCACACCTCTGCCGTGTCCCCCACCGCCTCCCCCGTGCTCTCCGCCCCCGCCGACACCGCCCCCGCTCCAGCCGACGACCTTCGCTCACTCCTCAAGCGTTGCTCGCCGCCCACCTACACCGCCGCGCTCAACTACCGCCGCACCCGTGACCCCGCGCACCTCCCCGCGATTGTTTTCGGCATCATCGAGCGCTACGTCGAACGTCCCCTCCGCCCGCGACTCCAAATGCCCGCCGAGGAAATCCGCCTCACCGCCGATCTCGGCCTCGATTCCCTCACGCTCACCGAGCTCGTCATTTTGATCGAGGAAACGCTCCAGCTCACCCTCGCGCCCGAGGAACTCCCCCGCCTCCGCACCCTCGCCGACCTCCACCGCTTCATCGCCGCCAAACTCCCCAAGTAGGGCAGGGTCTACGACCCGCCCTTCCGAATCTCACCCGCCAACTCCGCCAGCCGACCCGCCCTTTCCGAATCTCAGCCGCCAACTCCGCCAGCCGCCATCCACCACCGCTCCGTTTTCTTCACCGCCCTCGCCCGCTCGTGTTTTTCACCAGCGGCGCCTCCGATCTTCACGTTTGCTGCGGATCGCCGTTGGTCATTTTGCCTCAGCACCGACGGCATCCTTTAGGCTCTCGTTAATAATCGTTCAGCCGATTTTAGGGATTCTCGTCCTCGATACCAACGTTCTCTTACCCGCCGTCTTGGTGCCGGGCACGTGACGCGAATTGTTGAAAAAACCAGGCAGGTCCGCGCCCTGCGGTTGACACCCACGTTTGCCCGGCGATTTTCATCGCGGCATGGCCACCAAAACACCCATCACCGCCACCGAGCGGCCGACCACCGGGACTGCCATTGCGGAGAAAAACCGAGCAAAGATGAACCACCTCGGCGATTCGCAACGTAGCGCTCTATTCGCGAAGGGCATGCAGTTGATTTATGGCGGCGCCCAAGCTGCAAAAGCCCCTGCTCGTAGCCGTTGATACCAACGTCCTGCTCGACTTGGCGGACGGCAACGAGGCGGTATGGGGCGCGGTGGAAACCGTGCGCCGCCGACTGAAGAGCGTGCAAATCGTGCTACCGCCCACCGTCGTGCAAGAACTCGCCCATCTCATCGAGCACGGGGCTACCGATCGCGAACGCACCTTGGCCCTGCTCGCGGCGCAACAGCTCTTGGGCAAATGGAAATTCGTCCCGATCAATTTCATTCCCGCCGGGCACGGCATCACCGAGCGGATCGCGGACGGCCTGCGGACCGACGGCTTACTCCCGGAAGAGGAAATCAACGATTCCTTCATCGTCGCCGAGAGTGCGCTGGCGGGCTGCACCTTGCTCTTGTCGTCAGACCGTCACATCCGCGAAATCTCCGCCCATCGCCTGAACCCCTTGCTCGCCGCCGCGCACGTCTCCCCGCTCCTACTCGCTTCCCCAAGCGACATCGCGCGGAAATTCGGTTGGTAGTCCTCGCCGACGATCCCCGGCGATGCCGTGGGGCCTAACCTCCGCGATCACATCGCCTGCAGCGGTTGGTAAACCTTTTAGTTTTTTGTGGTGCGACTGAGGCGGCGTATGCGCTCGCCGCGACCACCACCGCCAACGCGGGCAGCCAGACCGTGCTGATCACCAACTCCGTCGGCAGCGTCACCCGCACGCCCGCAACCTTGACCGTCAACCCGGCCGGCGTCGCCCCCTCCGCCCGCGACTCCAAATGCCCGCCGAGGAAGTCCGCCTCACCGCCGACCTCGGCCTCGATTCCCTCACGCTCACCGAGCTCGTCATTTTGATCGAAGAAACGCTCCAGCTCACCCTCGCGCCCGAGGAACTCCCCCGCCTCCGCACCCTCGCCGACCTCCACCGCTTCATCGCCGCCAAACTCCCCAAGTAGGGCAAAAGGTCTCCGACCGTGAGCGCCAACGCGGCGACGGGGAGAGTAAAACGCCTCCGCTGAGAGAGCGATTTGCGTGCCGGGTGGCAAAACGAAAGGGAGTGGCACCGTCCCGACTTCAGACGCGCAGGATGCCGACGGACTGGCCGAACTCGACAACACCGCTGGCTTCGCGGCCGGTGATGTAGGTGAAGGGCTCGGTCAGCTTGATCCACGGTTCGTAGCCTTCGTAGAGGCGCTCGACGGTGAGGTTTAGCTGGGCGGCCCACTTGATGATCGCCGGTTTGCTAATGAATTTGTTGAGCACACGGTGCGGGTCGCGGTTGGCGAGTGTAGACTCGAAGACGGCCCAATGCGTGGGTGTTTCAAAGTCTAGATACGAAAACATGATCGTGCCGCCGGGTCGGGACACGCGTTTCGCCTCGGCGAGGAAACGGTAAATATCCTCATCGAGCAGGTGGGTGAAGACCGAGAAAAAGCAGACATAGTCCGCGCTCCGGTCGGCGGCGGGGATTAGCGGTTCGATCGTGCGGATGAACTCCCAATCAGGCCGCGCGCATCTTTCGCGGGCGTAGTCCAAGGCGCGGGCGAGCACATCGGTGCCGAGATATCTCCCCCCCCCCCCCGGCGCGGCCGCGAGGAATGGACGGAGCGCCACGGCGAGGCGGCCGCTGCCGCAACCAACGTCGATTACGTTGTGTTCGGGGCGCAGGCCGTGGCTGAGGAGCGCGCTGCTTTCAAGGATGCCGATGCCGTGATACTGCCCGCCGACGACGAGGGACATGGCTTCCTCACGACCGTGGGCGGCGATGAGCGCGTCAAGATGAGCCTCGTAGGATTTAATGTAGTCGGGGACTTGCATGGAAGGGCGGTGGGGCCTGAGAACGGGGAATGGAAGAAGGGGCGCAAGGTTGTTTTCAGGTGCGAAGTGACGACGGGTGCGATGCGACGTTATGACAATCATGATGTAAAGCGCGCCGCACCCGCCGCCGGCGCGCGCCGTTACGGACTTTATAACGCGGAGGACGCGGAGGGCAGCGCCGGAAAGCGAACGGAGGTCATTCTCCGACCCTCCCTGGCCGAATTTCACCCGACAACTCCGCCAGCCGACATCCACCGCCGCTCCGTTTTTTCACCGCCCTCGCCGTCCCGCTCTGCCCCTCGCCCTCGCCTGCGGCGCGAGTCCACGCCCGCCGGAGCGGGCCAGCGTCGGCCAACGTGGCCCAGCCCCTATCGGGAATTTAATCTCACAAAGGACTGGCGGGTTTTGCCCGGCGGGCTGTCACTCAGCCAGCGAGTCCCATCTTATGCAGTCTTTTCTACCCTCCCTGATTGTGTCGCTGGTTTTTATCGAGGCCGCATCGGCCGCTCCACTTACCCGAATTGCCGCCAGCTCGCTCACCCTTCCGGCCACTGTTCCTAGCTATGCTTACACCACCGAACCCGCGTTTGGCGGCGTGAAGTTTTCCCAACCCACGCTTGTCGTTTTCGCACCCGGTGAATCAAGCCGTGCCTTTGTCCTCGAACGCGAGGGTCGCGTTGCCGTGGTCCGCGACACCACCAGGCCAACTCGTGAAATTTTCCTCGATCTCACCGCCAAGATCGGCAACGGCGCTGCCGGCGCCGACAACGGTTTGCTGTCTCTCGCTTTCCACCCCCAGTTCGCGACAAACGGGTACTTCTACGTCTGGCACTCGCTCTTTGTCTCCGGCACTCGCTTCAATCGTCTCGCCCGCTACACCCGCTCTGCGACCAATCCTGCGGTCGCCGACCCCGCTTCCGAATTTCCATTGATTACACAGCAAACCGGTCCCGGCGGCCACGATGGAGGAACGATTCTGTTTGGACCCGATGGTTACCTCTACCTTTCGGTCGGGGACGGCGACAGCGGGTATGCACCCGCGGTCAACAGCCGCCAACGTATCGACGAAAGTTTCTTTGGCGGCGTTCTCAGGATCGATGTTGATCAAAAACCCGGCAGTCTCGCGCCCAACCCTCATCCTTCTGTCCACGAAGGTTCGTATCGTGTTCCCGCTGACAATCCCTGGATAGGAGCCATCGCGTTCAATGGTGTTGCCGTGCTGCCTCACAAAATCCGGACCGAATTCTGGGCGGTTGGTCTACGCAACCCCTTTAGACTCACCTTCGACGAGCTAACGGGCGCTCTTTGGTGCGCTGACGTCGGACTCGATCTTCGCGAGGAAATCAATCTCATCACGCGTGGCGGTAATTACGGCTGGGATTTTCGAGAGGGCACTGTCTCCGGTCCTCGCGCAAACTCTGCACCCGTACGTTTTGTTTCGATCGCACCCGTTTTCGAATATGGCCATACCCTCGGCCTTTCAATTACCGGCGGCACCCTTTACCGAGGCGCGAAATTCCCTGAACTCCACGGCCGCTATCTTTACGCCGACTATGTCAGCGGCCGCATTTGGGCCCTCGCGGACAACGCCGACCGGCCAATTCCAGCCTCCCAAAACCGCCAGCTTGCCTCCGAATCCGGCTTGCTCGCGTTCACGACCGATCCGCGCAGCGGCGACATCCTTCTCACCGATTATGACAGCAATCTCATTCGGCGTCTGGCCGCCGTAACGGCGATCGGCCCCGCTCCTCCCGCAACCCTTTCCGCAACTGGCGCGTTCAGCGATCTCGCCACGCTCACGCCTGCTCCTGGCCTCGTCGCCTACGAGCCGAACGTCCCCTTCTGGTCGGACCACGCGCTAAAGCGCCGCTGGTTCGCGTTGCCCTCTGCGACTGCAGGCTCTTTTGGATTCTCTCCGACCGCCAATTGGTCGCTCCCCACCGGCGCGGTTTGGGTAAAGCATTTTGATCTCGAAACCACCCGCGGCAACCCCGCCACCGCCCGGCGCCTCGAAACGCGCTTCCTGGTGAAAACCGCCGACAGCGCCTACGGCTTAACCTACCGTTGGAATGAAGCCCAGACCGACGCCGTCCTTGTTCCTGATGCCGGCGCCGACGCCACGTTCACGATCACCGAAAACGGCGTCACCCGCCCCCAGATTTGGCGCTTTCCCGGTCGCGGCGAGTGCCTCCAATGCCACACCCCCGCCGGAGGCTTCGCGCTCAGTTTTAATACTCGCCAGCTTAATCGTCCCTTCCCGAGCACTTCCACTTCGGCCGCAGAAACGGCGCACCAACTCGCCGCTTTAGCCGCCGCCGGTTACCTCGATGTTGCCACTCTTCCATCTCCGCCTGCCGCGCTTCCGGCCCTTGCGCCAGCCGACAATGTTTTCACGACCATCGAAAAACGCGCCCGGTCCTACCTCGACGCCAACTGTGCTCAATGCCACCAGCCCGGTGCGCTCGGCCGCGGCCTCTTTGATGCCCGCTTCAACACCCCGCTTGAGCTTTCCGGGATCGTCAACGGCCCGCTCAGTGCCGCGCGCGATGATTCCAAAAGCCGCGTCCTCGTCCCGGGCGATGCGACCCACTCGATGCTCTTCACCCGCCTTCAGGCGAGTGGCGCCTTACGCATGCCGCCGCTCGGCAGCAGCGAGACCGATACCGTCGGCACTTCGCTTATTTTCCAATGGCTCTCCAGCCTCGCCCCGACGTCGAACGACCGCGTCGTCAACCTCGCGGCCCGCGCCGTTGCTGGTCTCGACAGCGACACCCTGACCACCGGCTTTGCGATCACCGGCGCACCAAAAACCGTTCTCATCCGCGCCATCGGCCCAACCCTCGCGGAATTCGGCGTTGGCGACTTTCTTGCCCGTCCCTCGCTCACCGTCCGCCCGCTCAATAGCTCGACGATTGTCGCCCAGAACACCCGCTGGTCCGCCGCGCCGGCGGTTGCTGCCGCCATCCGATCGACCGGTGTGTTTCCGATCTCCGAAACCGGCGCCGACTCAGCCTTGGTCGCCACCCTTCCTCCCGGCTCCTACACCGCCGAGGTCAACGGTCTCGACCGCACGACCGGCGTCGCGCTCGTCGAGGTTTATGACGTCGACTCCGGCTTGGCTGCGAGCCGTTTGTCCAGCACCTCCATCCGCGCTCGCGTGGGCGTCGGCGCCGAAGTGCTCATCCCGGGCCTCACCATCCGGGGCAACGCCCCCCGCACCGTCCTGATCCGCGCAGCCGGCCCTGCGCTCAGCGCTTTTGGCGTCGGCGGCGCCCTCGCCCAACCGGTGCTCGAACTCTATGCCGGCCAGACCCGCCTGGCCGCTAACACCCGCTGGACGACCGCGCCCAACCTCCCTGAGCTCCGCACGGCTGCGGCTAATTCCGGTGCCTTCGCCTTCAGCGAAGCCAACGCCGACAGCGCGATGCTCGTCACCCTCGCGCCCGGCAGTTATACCATTCAGGTTTCAGGAGCCAACCGCACGAGCGGCGTTGCTCTGGTGGAAGTCTATGAAATCCGCTGAAACCGCGCGATTCTTCGTCTGAGCTAAAGCCCTCGCCCTCGCCGCTGCGGCGCGAGTCCACACCCGTTGGAGCGGGCCAGCGGCGGGCAACGTGGCCCAGCCCAATTTCTTTTCTTTGAAATAATCTCACAAATGACTGGCGGGTTTTGGCCGGCGGCTTGTCCTACACTGGCAGCCCCACTGCTTTTCTTCACTCCAAGCCCTCGCCTACCCGCTCGCTCCCACATGAAATCCACCTCAGGTACTCAACGGGCAAAAAAGGACAGGCTGTCCCGCAAGAAAATCAAACGCCTCAACGCTCTCGGTTTCGTCTGGAAGGCTTAAATCTTATGAGCACGACTTCCCTCCTCGCTGGCGTCGCCGGAGAATATTTCGTCGCCGCAGAGCTATCGCGCCGAGGGTTTATCGCTTCCATCACGCTCCGAAACACTCGTGGCATCGACATTGTGGTTACAAACAAGGACGCGACAAAAACGGTTACCATTCAGTGCAAAACATCGCGCAAGAAAAAGCGGCAATGGATCCTTGGCGAAAAGAGCGAGGCGTTCTTTGCCGAGAATCATTTTTATGTGATGGTCGATTTGGGTGATGAATCTGAACGACCGTCTTATCACGTTGTTCCGAGTAAAATCGTGGCAGCGACAATCAAGAAAAGTCACAGCGATTGGTTGAACGCGCCGAGTGCGTCTGGAAAACTGCGCAAAGATTCGCAGATCAGAAATTTCTCCGACAAGACAGACGCGTATCTTGAGCGGTGGGATTTGCTGGGGTTAGATGTTGGTTGAGACGACTCCCTGCACATCCAATTTTATGCCGCGAGTATGTCTTGCGACGGGAATCAATCCAGCGGCTCCCTGGGAACAGGATTGTAAATTTCCCTACGAAATATTCTTTTCGCGGAATGGCAGTAACTCTTCGGCTCCTCGTGTTGTTACTGACCTCCATGATCGCGGCATCGGGTCAAGTCGCGCCCACCTTCACCACGCAGCCGATTAGCCAGACGGGAGCAGTCGGTGGCAATGTCACCTTTACCGTGGCGGCGAGCGGCACCGCGCCGCTCACTTACCAGTGGTACAAAGACGGGAGTGAAGTGGTTGGGGCCACGGGAAGTTCTCTGACCATCAACGGCGTGAAACTATCCGACGGCGGATCTTACCAAGCTTCGGTCACTAATGTGGCTAATCGGATCAAGGCGGTGTCGGCTGGTGGCCGTCACACGATGTACGTCAAGACAGACGGCACACTATGGGCGATGGGAGACCCTGGATACGGTCAGTTAGGCGATGGCTACAGTCGTGCCGTCGATAGCATAACCCATCGCAGCTCGCCGTCGCAGGTGTCCACAGGAGTGGCAAGCGTGGCCGCCGGCATGTTTTACACGATTTACGTGAAGACAGACGTAACACTGTGGGCGACAGGATACGGTCGTAACGGCCAGTTGGGCGACGGCACGGGCGCCAACCTCGAGTTCCGCAGCACGGCGGTGCAAGTGGCCACGGGTGTGGCCAGCGTGGCTGCCGGCGACTATCACTCGATGCACGTGAAAACAGACGGCACGCTCTGGGCTACGGGTTCCAATGCGCAAGGACAATTGGGTGACGGCGGCAGTTACATGTTCAGTACACCGGTGCAAGTGGCCACGGGAGTGGCCAGCGTGGCTGCCGGCGGCGTTCACACGCTTTACGTTAAGACGGACGGCACGCTGTGGGCGATGGGAGACAATCGCTACGGCCAGTTAGGCGACGGCACGAGGACCAATCGCAGCTTGGCAGCGCAAGTGGCCACGGGCGTGGCCAGCGTGGCCGCCGGCCGCGATCACACGCTTTACGTGAAGACCGACGGTACGTTGTGGGCGATGGGAAGCAATGGATCCGGCCAGTTGGCCAATGGCACGACGATCCATCGCAGCTCGGCAGTGCAAGTGGCCACGGGTGTGGCCAGTGTATCGGCCGGGGGCTATCACACGATGTTCGTGAAAACGGACGGCACGCTGTGGGCGGCGGGATCCAATGCGCGCGGCGAATTGGGCGATGGCACGACGACCAATCGCAGCACGCCGGTGCAGGTGACCACGGGCGTGGCTAGTGTGTCGGCCGGAGCCAGTCCCTCAGGCGACCCGCACACAATGTTCATAAAAACGGACGGCACGCTGTGGGCGACGGGAGACAATGGCTTCGGTAAGTTAGGCGATGGCACGACGACCAATCGCAGCACGCCGGTGCGTATTGCCGGAGGACTTCTTTCTAACGCGGTCACGCTCACATTGCTTCCGGCGATTACAACGCAGCTCAGCACAAGTTCAGTAGCTGCTGGCAGCACAGCGAGCTTCTCGATCGTGGCCAGTGGAACGTCGCCGCTCAGTTACCAATGGAGGAAAGACGGGGTCGCAATTAGCGGCGCGACGTCTTCGACCTACACGATTGCATCAACCAAGAGTTCTGATGCCGGCAGTTACACGGTGGTGGTGACCAACAGCGCAGGATCCGTGACCAGCAACGCCGCCACGCTCACGGTGAACGCGTTTCCTCGCCTCTACAGTCTCGCCGTGCGAACGGCGCTCGACGCCAACCAAATCTTAATCGTTGGCTTCACCATGTCGGGCGGAGCCAAGAACGTACTACTCCGCGCTGCTGGTCCTACGCTCGGCGCGTTCGGAGTGCCCGGGACCATGGCGGATCCGAAGTTCGATCTGTATAGCGGTTCAAGCCTGATTACCTCCAACGATAACTGGGGCGGTAGCTCAAGTCTGGCCGCAACCTTCCAATCGGCGGGCGCATTTGCCTACGCTTCGGCGACTAGTCTCGATGCGGCTTTGGTTGCCTCCATTAACGGCGGTAGGACCGCTCACGTTTACGGCCGGACTGGCGGAGCCGTGCTGGTTGAAGGTTATGATGTGGGCACCGGCGATGCCCAAAGGTTCACCGGCCTGTCCGCCCGC
>SXGQ01084514.1_pt1 | contig 66535 bp, 70 predicted proteins | sample 3178371 | NCBI WGS metagenome assembly SXGQ01 (sample SAMN11356859, study PRJNA531348) | freshwater metagenome | isolation source: freshwater sample F1-20 | place: China: Fuxian Lake, Yuxi | collected 2017-12-25
TCGGCAGATTCGTCGCCTGAATTTTCACGACAGCCACGTCGGTCTTCGGATCGGTGGCCACCACTCGCCCTTTATATTGCCGCCGGTCTGCAAGGATCACTTCCACATCGATCGCATCGGCGATGACATGGTTATTCGTCAGGATATATCCGTCCGGCGACACAATCACGCCGGAGCCCTGGTGACCATCAACGGAGAGTTGGTGGGGATCAATACCGCCATCGCCAGTCCGACCGGCGGAAGCGTCGGCGTGGGCTTTGCCATTCCGAGCAACATGGCCAAGGCTGCCATGCAGAGCCTGCTCAAGACCGGCCGGGTGGTCCGGGGATTCCTCGGCGCCTCGACGCAGGATGTCACGCCGCTGCTTGGGAAGATTTTCCGCCTGCCAGATGTGAAGGGCGCGATCGTGACCGATGTGCAGGCCAAGGGGTCGGCCGAGAAAGCCGGCCTCAAGCGCGGCGATGTGGTGGTGCGGTTCGACGGGCACGACGTGATGGACAGCGGACATCTCCGGAACCTCGTGGCCGCCTCCGCGATCGGGAGTAAGCACAGGCTGGATCTCCTGCGTGAGAGCAAGCCGTATCAGGCCGACCTGGTGGTGCAGGAGGCGCCGCGCGAGCGGACGAAGAAGAGCCAGGCCCCCTCAGCCGCAGTCTCCACGGTGCATCCTCTCGCCGGCGTGGTCTTCGACGATGTGACCGTGCCTCTGGCCCGGCAGATGGATCTGGCCGTCACCAGCGGAGTCGTGGTGACCGATATTGAGGAAGGCAGTTTGGCGGAATCTTCTGGTCTCCAGCCCGGCGATGTGGTGCTGGAGCTCAATCGCCAACATATCCCCAGCTTCGCCGTATTTCAGCGGCTAGCCGATCCGATGAAACCCTCCGATTTTGCGCTCTTGCTGGTCAACCGGCAGGGGAGCGTCCTCTACATTCCGATTCAAGCAGAATAAGCGTGCGCGGGGTGGCCAGGCCGTCTCACGTGCTCGCGCAACGCGCACGGGCTTGTCTGTCTGGTTGGATGGTATTTCTGGTCTATCTGGTTCTTCTGGATGAATTTCCGATCCGACCAGCCAGATAAACCGGATAGACGAGATAGACCAGATGAACCGACCTCCGTTGGACGCGCGCAGTCCGAGGCGGCCTGGCCACCCCGCTTTCGGGGAGAAGAAATCCCAAAGAGAAGGCGCACGATGAAGTTCTACCCATCCGATACCCTCAGTCCAAGTTAACCTCCCCCTGCTCCCTGCTTGATGTGGGGAATCATCGTTGATTCGTCCCTCGCGCAGTGTTACGTTTATTTAAAACGTGCCACTGCGGAGGTTGCCATGAAGAAACTGATTCGATTCGGGGTGTCGCTGGACCAGCATCTGTTCGACAATTTTGATCTGCACATCAAGAAGCGCAAGTATACGAACCGCTCGGAGGCGTTGCGGGATCTGATTCGGGACAATCTGGTCGGGCAGGAGTGGGACGACGATAAAGAGACGATCGGGACGATCACGTTCGTCTATGACCATCATGTGCGCGACTTGAGCAGGAAACTCACCGACATCCAGCACCGCTACCAGCCTCTCATTGTGTCCGGGATGCATGTGCATCTTGACCATGACCATTGCCTGGAAGTCTTGGTTGTGAAGGGCAAGGGCTCTGCCATCAGGAAGGTGGCCGATACTCTCATCGGGACCAAGGGAGTCAAGCACGGGAAGCTAGCCACGACCACCACGGGAAAATGTTTGAGCTGAGTGTCCATGTGAGCCTCCTCAGTCTCTTCCTCCCTTTCACCGTATTGTTGTTTCTTGCCTCCTCTGCTTTCGCTCACGATCCCGACGCCGAGATCGTGGAGGTGCCGGAGGTGTCCATCGTCGGCGCGCGGCCGGTGGCCGCGTCCTCGCAACAATTCATCCCGGACAGGGAGTACCTTCTCCAGCCGCAAGGCCGGCCGGCCCAAGTGCTGCGGCTGATCCCGGGGATGATCACGATGGAACATTCCGGCGGAGCAGGCAAGGCTGATCAATATTTCCTGCGCGGATTCGATGCCGATCACGGCACCGACGTAGCCTTCTTTGCCGACGGCATGCCGATCAACCTTCGTTCCCATGCGCACGGACAGGGCTATACGGATCTCAACTTCATCATTCCGGAAACCATCGAAGGGCTCGATGTCTCCAAGGGGTCCTATCGTCCCGAGGTCGGAGATTTTGCCACAGCCGGGGCGGTAAATTTCCGTACCAGGGAGGTGGTGAAGGAAGGCGTCGTGCAGCTATCGAGCGGCCAGTTCGACACCCAGCGCCATCTCCTGATGTTCTCTCCGACCAGAGACAGGGTGCGAAGCCTGGTCGCGGCGGAAGGGTATTACACGAACGGGCCGTTTCAGAACGACAACCGCTACTTCCGCGCGAATCTGTTGGGCAAGATGACGATGAATCCGACGGGCCGCTCCGAGCTCGGCGTGACGGGGACCTTTCACAGGGCTCAGTGGAATGCGTCGGGAGAAGTGCCTCTGCGAGCGGTGACGGACGGAACCCTGGACCGTTTCGGGTCGCTCGACCCATCGGAAGGAGGCAACACGACCCGTTCGACTGCTCGCCTAAATTATCATTACGATACGCCATCCGGCGGCCGCTTCTTCGCCGATGCCTACGGGCAATACTATAAATTCGATCTCTATTCGAATTTCACATTTCTGCTCAACGATTCGGTTAGGGGAGACGGTATTCAACAGTCCGACCGGCGGGTCATCTATGGCGGGGATGTCGGCTATCGACAAACGGGAACCTTTATGGATGTTGAGAGCGCCGTGACGGTTGGCGTCCAAACGAGGGTGGATGACATCCATGCGCGGCTGGGAACGCAGGTGAAACGGAACTCGCTCGGCACGACGACCGATAGCGATGTGCTGGAGGCCTCCTATTCGCCCTTCATGAAAGCGGAGATTCAGCCGGTTCCCTGGATGAGGCTGGTCGGAGGGGTGCGGGGGGAATTTTTCACGTTCGACGTGCGCAATCGTTGTCCGACTTGTGCGGAGCAGGCGGCTGGCCGTACCACGGCAGGGTTGGTTTTGCCGAAAGCCAATATGATTCTCGGACCCTGGCTGGCGACGGAACTTTTCGCGAATTATGGAGAGGGGTATCATAGCAACGATGCCCGCTCGGCGGTCGTCCCTGGCTCGGTTCCCTTAGCCCGCGCGAGAACCTATGAGGTGGGAGCCCGTTCGAGGCCTTGGGGAGCGGAGGGAGTTGAACTGACTGCGACCTTGTGGGCGATTGATTTGCAATCCGAGCTGGTGTTGGCTGGCGACGATGGAACGACCAGAATCCGTGGCGCGACGACACGCCGGGGCCTGGAGGTTGCCGCGCGAGGGCAAGTATGGGGTCCCCTGTCATTCAACGGCAGCTTGGCCTGGAGCCGCGCCAGGTTTGAGGATGGAGCGTCTGTGCCCAATGCGCCGGAGCTGACAGCCTATGGAGCCCTGTTGCTCCGTTGGCCGGAAGGGATGACGTCGCAAATCCAGGCGACCTATTTGGGGGTCCGGTCGTTGGACGAGAATTTGAAGGCACCTGCCTGGGTGGATATCGATCTGTCTGAGCGGTACCGGCTTCCGATCACGCTCCCGCACGGCAGGATGGAGGCCTTTCTGTTTGTGCAGAACCTACTCGATACGAAGTGGGAGCAGGCGACCTTCGGGTTTCGTTCCCGGCTGGCCGGTGAGCCGGCCGGCGGGGTCAGGGATATCCATTTTGTGCCAGGGAGTCCGCGGTTTTTTATGGGCGGCGTGGCGTGGTATTTTTAACCAGTCGATAGCCCTCAGCGGTCAGCCATCAGCTCTCAGCAAGGAAACGTCTAGAATCTGAAGGCTGATAGCTGAAAGCTGACTGCTTTGTGGAAAGTTATGCCCTGCGAGATCCTTTCACATACCTATTTCACTCGCCCGACGGTCACGGTGGCGCGCTCGCTCATCGGCAAGTATCTCGTGCGGGTGATCGAGGGGCGGAGCGTGGCAGGCAGGATCGTCGAGGTGGAGGCCTATGTCGGGCCGGAGGATAAGGCCTGCCATGCCTCGAAGGGGAGAACCAAGCGGACGGACGTGATGTTCGGGGCAGGAGGGATCGCCTATGTCTATCTCATTTACGGGATGTACCATTGTTTGAACGTGGTGACGGAGCTGGAGGGGTTTCCTTCAGCCGTCTTGATTCGGGCGATTGAGCTCGATGGGGACTTGATCGACGGACCGGGGAAGCTTTGCCGCGCGCTGCAGATCGATCGCAGTCTCAACCGTGCTAACCTTACGTCCGGAGAATTTCTCTGGTTCGAAGACCGAGGTGAGTCAGTGGGGAGTGGATCGATTGAGGTCCATCCGCGAGTCGGCGTCGATTACGCGGGAAAGTGGGGCAAGAAACTTTGGCGTTTCCGGCTGCGGAATACTTTAACCCCAGCTCGGGCTCGTCGCACAAAAAAACAGGGGGGCGCCGGATAAATCCTGCGTCCCCCTTTGTATCTTGGGCTAAACAGCCCGACTAGTTGATCTTGCGATCGCCAGTGATCTTCGTGGCAGAGGTGACTGGGGGAGCGATCTTGATCTGAGGGCCCTGGACTTTCGGCAGGCGGCCTGCCCCCTGTCCTTCCGTGATCCGCGCATTATCAGACTTCACGAGTTTCTGTTCGCTGTGCTTGATGGATTCTGTGGACTTGAGCAACGTGGATTCCCCACGCGCATCGGATTGGCCCGGATCATTGGCGGTTGGCTGTCCCGTCACAGGGCTTCCGCTGTTCTTCATCGGATAGCCCTCATGGTTGGGGAGAAGCGAGGGATTTGCCGAGGCCATGGACAGGGCAAACAAAACACCGGAGACAGTCGAAACGGTACCGACTAGGATATTCATGAGCCTACTCCTTTGAATAATGGTGGCCGGAGAAAATGCGTTTTAGACTGCGAGTTCAAATCAAGTGAGTGAAATCATAGTCAGAGAGGGTGGGCCTGTCAAGGGTGAAAAGGGAAGGGTGGCTTGTCTGTCTGGTTAGATGGTCTTTCTGGTTCTTCAGGGTGAACCCCAGCGAGCCAAGAGGCGCCGTTCTAAGGGCACGGCCGTAGCTCCGAGCTGTTTCTCGTTTGACGGGTTCCGCGAACGATGTGAGCGGAATCGCGAGATTAGGCCTGGCGGCGTCTGGAAGGCTGGCGTCCCCGTCCTCGATAGGACGGGCCGCGGCTGAGACCTGGGAGACGAATGGTGACGGTGGTGCCTTCGCCTGGCGCGCTGCCGATGGCAATGGAGCCGCCATGTTCTTCTACGATCTTCTTGACCGTGGCGAGGCCCAGGCCTGTGCCGGCACGTTTGGTGGTGAAGAACGGTTCGAAGACTTTGTCGACGATTTCCGCTGGAATCGGGGCGCCGTCGTTCTTGATGAGGATCTGATTTTCTACGCCGCGCCCCGCGCGATGCTGGGTGATCTGAATATGGAGATGGCCTCCCGGGCTCATCGCTTCCCCGGCGTTCTTGAAAATGCTCAAAAAGACTTGCTGGATTTTGGATTCGTCGCCGCGGACCGGTGCGATTATCGTCGCATAGTCCTTGGTCACCTGGATTCTGGTGACTTCGAGATCGGTGGCGACCACCGTCAGCGCGCTTTCGATGACTTCGGGTATGCGGAGGAGCCGCCGGTTCAGCTCGAGAGGTTTCGCGAAGTCTAAAATCTCGTTCAGGATGGCTTCGATGCGGATCAAGTCGCGCATCGCATTCTCGACGCGCGTCTGGGGGTCGAAATCGAGGATGCCTTCAGCCGTGACTTCTTCCAGTTGGGCGCGGATCGAGGCGAGAGGCTCCCGCACTTCTGTCGCGAGGAACAGGCTGAACTCGCCGATGGCGGCCTGTCGCTCCTGCTTTCTGATGATGGGCTCAGAAGAATCCGGAGCGGTGGCCTCTCCTGGCGCGCCTTCGTGGCCAGCGGCCTGGGCCTGGCGGGCCGGTACTGCTAACGGAGCCCGGAGGATTTCTGCAATCTTGACGATGATCGGTTCGAGCGTGCGGGCATCCGTCTGCTGGTACCGCCCGGCTTCTTTTGAGGCCAGGGTGATGGTGCCGCCCACTTGTCCCCGGACGAAGAAGGGCACGACGAACGAGGAGAGCAGCCGGTCCTTGAACAGATATTTGTGATCGAGAAACCGCCCCTGGGTGGAGGCGAGGTCGTGATCCACGCGCGGCTTGCGATGGCGGACTGCCCAGCCGGAGGCAGAGCTGTCGAGCGTGAGGCGGTGGCCCGGCTTGAGATCTTTCTTCCCGTCTTTCTGCTCGCTCTTCAGATCGCCGGCCATCCCCAGCACTTCGACGTTGCCCGCGAGGGGGTCGTAGTGGCAGGCCCAGATGCGATCGTAGGCGACATATTGGTTGGCATCCGCCAGCGCGGCGACAATTTTATCTTGGAGCTCCGGCATGAGCTGCGACACTGGCGCCGCAAACAGTTCTGCCGGCGAGGGTGGCGAAGGGACCGGCTCGTGCGTGACGAAGGGCCGGCTGAGCACCACGTTCATATCGAAGAGGCCGTCGCGCTCCAGCGCTTTCGTGATCGCGTCGCTGGCCTGCTCCATCAAAAATTTTTCTTTTTTCGCGAAGGTAGCGCTTTCTTTGCGCCTGATGACGAGGAAGCCGTAGGTTTTATTGCAATACTGGAGGGGCACGGCGAGCATCGATTTCACGTCAGGCGCAATCAAGCGGAGACGAATGGTGCGTCCATCTTCCTGGCTATTTGCGGCCGATGCGGCTGCGACGGCGGGGGCCGCGAGTGTCCGGAGGATCGCTTGCGTGTCGCGCGGGGTGAAGCCCCATGCCGCATGGCCAATTAGCGGACCTCGGTCCCGGTGGAATACGGCGGCCAGCGCGGCGTCGACCGGCAAGTCGTTCAGCACGGCCGTCAAGGTCCGCTGAAGCTGCGTCTCGGGAATTGGTTTGCTGTGTAGGGTTGTGGGTGTCATTCGTGAGTTTGGGTAGAGTAGCGCGGCCATTGTAACAACGTGCGCCGAGCAATTCAATGAAAAGGAATGGGTGTGTTATTCGTCGGGGCTGATAATTCTGGGGGCACGCTGTTGAGGGAATGCGTGCGGCTCCACCAGGCGCGGTTCCGTGGTCCAGGCATTGAGGATCGTCGTGGCCAAGCTGATCACGACCGCGCCGACGACCGCCGGCCAAAATCCCGTGACGGTGAATCCCTTGACGAGATAGGCGGTGAATTCGAGCAGCAGGGCGTTGACCACAATGAGAAAGAGTCCCAACGAGAGGACGATCAAGGGGAGGGTCAGCACAAAGAGAATGGGACGGACCAGGAGATTGAGAAACACGAGCACGAGGATGGCGGCGATTCCGGCAGGGACTGAGTCGACTTCAATGCCCGGCACGGTCATGACGGCCAGGAAAACCGCAATCCCCGTGACCAGCACGCGGGTGGTGACGGCCTGAACCCCGCCGCGAAAGAGATAGTTATGAATTTCTCGCGTCACACGAACGGTTGGCATAGATCACCTTGCTTGAGTGGGCGCCGGTTGTGCCGGGGGTGGCATACGTTTACCTGATGCGTAATGGACTTCGGTCGCAGTCAGGGTCTTGTTGGCTTTGGTCGCTTCAATGATGACGCGATCGCCCACCGAAGGCAGATTGGCGCCTTTCGGATTGCCCTTTTCCCTGAACCGGGTCTGTTTGTTCACTTGTACGTTCACGGTCTGGCCTTTGGGCGTCTTGATAGTGAGGTGCCCCGCGTCGATGGCGGTCACCGTGCCGAGCACATGTTGTCCGCTGCCATGGGCAAATGTGGTGGAGGAGATGAGACAGAGGGCGCAAGCGAGAAGACCCCGGTACAGCATGTTGAATCGGTCCTTTTTCATACAAACGGTCGCTTAATGGTGATGGCCGCTCTCCAGCTGGATCGCCGCAGAGTCGTTGCCCCGGAGGAATTGGTCGAACGCGGCTTCCTCCTCCAGGTCTTTCTTCGTTTTGGGATTGAGGGCCTTCATCTGGTCGAGTTCTTCTGTTGTCAGTTGCGGCAGATGGCGAAGGAAGTGGACCAGCTTCCAGCTGTCCAAGTCCTGGGCCGGATCTCCTTCGCCCCAAGCCGGCATCGCGGTGAAGCGAATGCCGTTGTGAATGACCCAGAAGAGTTCCCCGTCGGACATCGATTGGGTATCGGGCAGCCGGAGGTCCGGCGCCTTGGGGTACACATTCTTGCCGATGGGTGTCTGGCCGCTCCCATCGTTGGCATGGCAGCCCGCGCAATGGTCTGCGAAGTGGGCCAGCCCTTCCTGCAAAAGATCCGGACTGAGCGCGACAGGGTTGGGGGTGTTCCGTTGCTCGATCGGGATAGCGAGATGCCGGATCTGGCGCGCCAGAAAGATCTCGATCGCCTGGGGTTCCGTCTTCGCGCTAAAGCCGGTGGTGAACAGGCGATAGCCCAGCCAGCCGAACGTCGCAACGCCGGCCAGTACGGCAAGAAAAATGACTATCAGGAGTTTGGTTCGCATCGTATCGCCTCGGACAGTATCATACAAAATTATTCCGAGTTATTGCCACCAGCAGGCCCAATGACTAGGGATTCCCAGGTTCGAGCGGCTTGAGAAGCCGGAGCAGGAGCAAGGCGGTTACGGGGACGTACATCAGTAGGCCCGTGATGCCGAGGAGCGATTCGCCGATCCAGAAGGTCACGCCGAGGTTAAAGGCCAGAACGCCATAATAGAGGCCGACGCCGAGGAGGAGCTTGGTGGTGACGGAGTGGTCGGCGGGGAAGGCTGGTTCCGGGATCCCCCGGTCGAATCGGAAGTAGATGGAAAGGGAAATCAGTCCGACTACGGCCCAGCCTGCATAGTTCGCGAGGGGCACGCCGAAGTGGGTGCCGGGATCCTGGTAGTAGTAGATCTTGCCCAAGAACCAGCGGTCGCCTCGCAAAGCGACCGGGTCGATGACCATGTCGATGCACGCATAAAACAACGCCGTGACGAGGAGGACGGCCCAGCCGGTGCGGGTGGCGCGATCGAAGCGGAGCCCGGTGAGCCAGCTCTTGGAGCGGTCAGAGGAGGAACAGATCGGGAGGAAAAAGCAGAGAGTCAGAGTGTAGGCCGCGTAGAGAAGAAAGCTGAACGAGATCGAATCCATGAAGGGAATGTTGGAGAAGTAGAGTTCCTGCCCCACGGTTGAGCCATTGTAGTGGTACCAGCCGAAGGGAATCCCGTTGCGCGTGGATGAAAACTCGCAGACGAAGGCTGTGCCCCAGCTAATCAGCCAGAATCGCCAGGTCCGCGGCCAGCCAATCAGTTTGATCGCGGCGAAGAGAAAGGTCGCCAGAAAGGCAAAGACGTAGGGACGGAAGAGGATGGTTTTAAAGAACAGGGCCAGGAGGTCCATAGAAAAGAGCCTTCAGCTTTCAGCAATCAGCCGTCAGCTCAGATCTGAAAGCTGAGAGCTAAGGGCTCACTGCTTTTGTTACATGTACATATGATCTCGGAACCATTGGACTGCTTTCCCTAGAGCAATCTCCGGCGGCGTCTGCGGGATGCCGAGCTCCCTGATCGCCTTGCTGCAATCGTAGTGCATTTTGTATTTGGCCATCTTCACCCCTTCGAGTGGAATGCGCGGCGGCTGGCCCGTAACGTTGGCGACCCATTGATTCAGATAGGCCAGGGGGAGAATCGCGAGTCGCGGGAGTTTGACCGTGGGCGCCTTGACGCCGCTCAGGCGGCTTAAGATTTCGAAGACTTCGCGCAGCATCAAGTTCTTGTTGCCGAGGATGTAGCGCTCGCCGATCCGGCCCTTCTCCATCGCCAGTAGATGGCCAAGAGCCACATCGTCGACATCCACGATGTTCATCCCGGTTTCGATATAGGCCGGCATCCGCCCCTTCATGAAATCCACGATGACCTGCCCGGTCGGGGTCGGTTTCACGTCGCCTGCTCCGACCGGGGCGCTGGGGTTCACGATGACGACCGGCAGCTCCGCCTTCGCGAGTTTCAAGACCTCTTGCTCTGCCAGGTACTTCGACCGTTTGTAGTGGCCCGCCATTTGATCAAGCGAGACGGGCGTCTCTTCTTTCCCGAGCCCTCCGCCTGGCGGAAGGCCGATGGCGCCGATGGTGCTGCAGTAGACGATTCGTTCGGTGCCGACTGATCGGGCCGCTTCCATCAGATTTTTCGTGCCGGTGACATTGACGTCGTAAAAGATCGAGGGATCTTTGGCCCAGAGGGCATAGTGCGCCGCCACATGGTAGAGCTGCTGGCAGCCGGTGAGGGCTTTGCGCAACGAGGCCTGATCGCGTAGATCGGCTTCGACCAGTTCGACGGTCAGACCCTGAAGATTATGGAGGTCGGATGCTCTGCGGGTCAGGACCCGGACGTCGATGCCACGGTTCACCAGCACGCGTGTGACTGCGCCTCCGATAAAGCCGGTTGCCCCTGTGACGAGAACTTTCATCTTGAAGACGTAAACGGTGAGACGGGAACGGTGAAACGTGAGCAGCAAGAAGTCATAACTTGAAAGAAGCGGATGCGTTTCACGTTTTATGTTTCAGCCTCACGTCAGTTTTTCCTCGACGTGATATAGCGCGCGATTTCACTGAGCGGTTCGGCGGCTTGGCCGAATTTGGAAAGGCGCGCGATGGCTCGGGCCACACAGTCGTCCGCCAGTTTTCCGGCTCCTTCAGCTCCATAGAACGTTGGGTAGGTTTTCTTGCCCCGTTCCGCATCGGTGTTAGGATTTTTGCCCAGTTCCTCGCGCGTGCCCGTCACGTTGAGCACATCGTCCGCAATCTGAAAGGCCAGTCCGATATCCTCGGCATAGCTCGTGAGGTCGTCCAGTTGATGGTTGGTAGCGCCGGCGGCAATGGCGCCCATCCGCACCGCGGCGCGAATCAACATGCCGGTTTTATGTTTATGGATATTCTGGAGCATCGCGAAATCGATATCTATGTTTTCCGCCTGGATATCAAAGACCTGTCCTCCCACCATCCCAGCGTTCCCAGATCCGTAGGCTAGTTCTTGAATCAGCCGTACCTGGCGGGCCGGGTCGCAGCCCTTCATGAGGTCGGGGCGGCTGCAGAGAGCGAAGGCCATTGTCAGCAGGGCATCGCCGGCCAGGATTGCCATGGCGTCGCCGTAGACCTTGTGGTTCGTCGGTTTCCCGCGGCGGAAGTCGTCGTTGTCCATTGCTGGCAGGTCGTCGTGAATCAGGGAGTAGGTATGGATTAGTTCCAGCGAGCAGGCGGCCGGCATCAATCCAGGCGCCGGCTGGCCCACCGCTTCTGCCGCGGCCATGGCCAGGATCGGGCGGACGCGCTTGCCTCCTGCCATGAGACTGTATCTCATGCTCTCGTGGAGAGTGGCGGGCGGTGTGGTGGCGCTAGGCATGACGGAATCGAGGAACCGATCCACGTCGTTTCGCTTCTGTCCAAGGTAGTCTTTGACGTTCATGGGGACGAAAACCGAGTTCGTGTGCCAGGCTGTGAGTCGGCGCGGAGAGTAGCAAAAGGTCTAGAGGCTGTCAAACCGTGAGGCGTGAAATGTCAGACGTCAGAGGCAAGGCATGTTACGGCGTTCGCGCCCCTTGCCTCTCGCCGCTTGCCTTAGCTATACTCCGCCTCATGAGCATTAGGAAAGCGGGCGGAGATTGGGAGCCGATGTTGTTGGGGATTGAGCCTCGCAACTGCAAGGTCTGCAAGGAAGGGCTCTACCGCAACAAAACGTTTTTCTCCGGCGGATGGTCTCGCTGCACTCTGTGTGATGAGTTCGTCCATTACAGCTGTCTGGCCAGCGGCAAAGTGACATTCCTGAAAGTTCGTCCCCGCGTATGTAAGGTCTGCCGCGCCGCCCAAGAGGGGGGCCCCTCTCTTTCGCCGAAGGAAGAGACCTCCGTGGCCGTCGGCTTGTGACTCCCAGCCCACAGTCCAGTCCAGAGGAAACCCGTCCGGGCTGGCATGCCTTTTTTTCCGACTCAGTCCGTTTCGTTCTGGCGCCGATGATTCTCCTCTTTAGTGGATTTTTCACGGCGAACTTCATTGCCAGCGGCGCCTATACCTGGCCGCGAACAAGCAGGACCTTGGCTCTGACCCTCACTGTGCTGATCCTCTCCCGTGAATTCGTCTACAAAGAGCAATTGTCGCGCAATGGGTCGACGGACCGAGCCAGGTCGGCGTTGCTGTACTCTTGCGTGCTCCCCTATGGGCTTGGCCTGCTGGTGATGCTGATCCTTTGGGCGCTGTAGTAGGACGCTGAAACAGTCCGCTAGCGTCGTTCTCGCATCGTTCAGACCCTCAACGGACCCTCCGGGTACGCCTCGGGCCTTCACTCGCTGCGGCCTTGCTGGACGAACTGTTTGCGCATCCTGCGGTAGCGTGAGGACAGATAATGGCAGAGACAATTCGTGGCGGAGCCTTTCTCCAGCAATGTTGGTCGATGCATCCGCTCTGTCTGACGGTCAAACGCGTCGAGCCGGAGCGCATCGTGGTGCTCACGTGCAGTTCTTGTCGCATGGTTCATCGGGTGACCACCGGCGCGATTACCAGGAAGGCATCGGCAGCCGAGTCCGTCTCGCCTGAGGCTGGGTCTGCGGAACAAGATGCGCTCGCGGCGCTCAAAGCCTGCATGGGGACCCATATGTCGGCCCTATCGGTTCGGGAGATGGACGTGTTTCAAGATGCGCTGTGGGTCCGTTGTGCGGAATGTCGGGCGCAGTACGACTTGACGGTCTCCCAGTTCGAAACGCAGCAGAAATAGCGCAGTATATTTCGAGCCGTTCCCAGCCTATTCATAGCTATGTCATTACCCTTCACAGCAGAAGAAGCGGCCTTGCTGGCCGATCAGCAGTTCTTTCGCGCCAAGGCGAAGATCATGGACAAGGTGCGGCATGATCTTATGGCCACCCAGGTGGCGCTGAAAGAGGAGGTCGCGTCTGTTTCTCTCGTGGCCCCGCCGGATTTTAATTCTGCCAACTGCCATTTTGTGAAGGGCGAACATCTTGAGCTTTTCCCCTATCAGTATCTGGACTTCCCGAAACATTTTCATGACTTGAATATTTTTACCTTCCGGACGCTCTTTTGGTGGGGGCACCATGTCGTTTGTGCCTTGATGGTGGGGGGGGGAGGGAAGCAAGGAGCATAAGGCTCGGATCGTAGACCGGTTTCATCAGCTCGCAGGGCAGGGGCTGGAACTGTCGTTGGCGCCGACTCTGTGGGAATGGAAGCGAGGCGAGGGCTATACCCTTTCGATCACTCATGATCGCAAGGCGCAGATTGCCGCGGTCCTGGCCGAACGGTCATTCCTAAAGATTGTCCGTTTCCTGCCGTTTACCGATCCAAGGATTCAAGCCGGTCAGGTGCCGGAGTTCAGCCGCGAGACATTTCGCGCCATTCTCCCGATCGTGGCTCGCTAGGGGCGTGAACGGTAAGACGTAAAAATGAAAGGTGGGACTGTTGAGGGCTCTTTCTCAGAAACCTTTCACCTCTCACGTTTTACGCATCGATGACGCCTCGGTTCAGCATTCTAATTGTGCTGGTGGTTGTAACTCGCTTACAACTTGAGTAGGCTGGGCTGCTTCAATGGTGGGGTCGCCAATCGGAAGGAGAAGAATATGCAAAATCCAAAAATGCGACGACTGAGTGTCGGCGTTCTGTTTGCGGCAAGTTTGTTGATCGGCGCGGGTTGTGCCGGGACCGGGCAGACGGTGCATTTGGATGTGCCGCAGAAACAGGCGGCAGCTCTATCTCTGGATCCGGCGGTCCGCATAGTCATCGAACCCTTTGAAGACCGGCGGGCCGAGAAGACACGCCTTGGTCTGCGCACCCACTTATGGGGGGGGGTGACCTACTTCGATTTGGCAGGGGAGCGGCCGGGGGTGGTTCTGGCCCATGCCCTCGCAGATCGCCTGAGCACGCGCGGGTGGAAGGATCGGGCCTGGACGGTGCGGGTGGCCTCCAGCGCTGGCGCGACTACGTCGCAGGATGCCGATATCGTCGTCAGTGGGCAGTTGCTCGATTTTTCAGCCAACGCCAAGAGCCGGGCCTTTTCGACGATGGTGAACGCCAGCAGCAAGCTGGTCATCACGGCGAAGAATCTTGGCGATCAGAGCACGACGACCAGGAATATCGAGGGCTCACAGCGCGACACCCTGTTCTGGTTTTGCGACGAGGATGTCCAGCTCTTATTGGCGGCAACCCTGAAGGACGGCTTCGACCGCTATCTCGTCGATACGACGATTGAACAGAAGGCTGTGCGGGCGGCCCGTTAATAAGTCGGGGGGAGCGATGATCCACCGTGCGTGAACGTCGTTGGGAAACGACGACGCCCCTGACCTTTGGGCAGGTCCTCGCCGTGGGCGAACGGCTGGCTGCGTTAGGATTTAAGCCGGCGGGGCCTTCGAAGGACGTCATCTGTTACATCGAAGAATGGACGATCGAGGCGCCGGAGGATTTCGATCAGTTGGACGCCTGGTCCACGGAAGATGCGACGCTGATCCATGTCCGGGAGGGCTGGCGCGGCGACTTCTTCCTGCTGGCCGGTGCCTACCACACCGTCTATCAACGCTATCAGGACGTCGGCACCTACTGTTCGATCAGCCATCCCTGGCGCATTCGCGATCCGTTGCGGTTGCACAATCCCCGCAGCATGTTCTGGCTGGGGTTTCGCCATGCCCATTCGTTTATCCGTGCGCGGCTCCAGACGCACGAGGTGATCACCCCCGGTGAGACGCGTGGCGATATCGAGCGGGATCAATGGCTGGAAGAGCGGCGCACGGCGTTTCTCGAAGCGATCACGCTATTGGAGCTTCCCGTCGAGACATCGGTGGAGAAGCAGCAGCTGATCTTGCGTCCGGTCAATCCCTCTGCGCATTTCTTCTGTTCCTGGCCTGACGCCTTCGGGCCCTGTCAGTTCGAGTACAACACGGCCGACGCCTATGAGTTTTTGGTGCCGGCCAGTAAGTTGGCTGCGACCTCTGCCATAGAACCAGCCAGCGTTAGGGTTTGCCTGACGGGTTTCTCCGAGGATGCGCTGGTGGAGTTCCAGTCGATCGATCCCACCGCCCGCTTCGTCTACCGTTGTTCGGTGCATTGTGTGCTCGACGATCTTCCGGAGCTCCGATCCGTAATCGAACCAGAGGGCCGCCTTTATAGCACCCTCTGCGAGTTCCAAACACAGGAACTATTTCCAGGTGCAGAGGATGCATCCGCTATTATCGGAGTCGTCGGCACCGCGGCAGGATTCCATATCGAGGTCCGCCTGAATCGGGCTCCGCTGAGTGAAGAGCTGATGCCTGTTTGCTTAGGACAGTTGATCGGGCATTCGGTGGTGTATGCGCCGCTGTCCCCCTTCATCTAGTAGAATGCTGAAATAGTCCGCCAGCGTCGTTCTCGCCTCGAACGTATCCTCAACGTAGCCCAAGGCTACGCCTCCGGTGCGTTCATCGGCTGTGGCCTTGCTGGACCGAATGTTTGAGCATTCTATGGGTGCGCTCTCGCTAAGGCCTCGCTGGGTGATCGTTTTGAGCCGGTTGCGCGCGTTTTTATTTTTTGAGGTATATTCACCCTATGAGACAATTAGACCCCTGTTCGGCAAGTCCTAACTGTGTGTCGACGCAGGCGCAAGACGAGGGCCATGCCATCGCGCCCTTTCGCTATCGGAAGGCCAGGGCTGAGGCGAAGGAGGCCCTGAAAGCGATTATTCGGTCCCTTCCCCGTACTAAGCTGGTGGAGGAAGACGAGACCTATGTCCACTATGAGTTCACTAGCCTGTTGCTGCGATTTGTGGACGATGTGGAGTTTCTGTTCGACGATGAGGCGAAGATCGTTCATTTCCGATCCGCGTCCCGGACCGGCTACCGTGATTTCGGGGTGAACCGTCAGAGGGTGGAAGCGATCAGGAAGCTCACCGAGGGGAAGTTCTGACTGTCAACTGGAAGCTCAATGGGCCTGGGCCGCCGGCTTGGGGCCGCGTCTGGTCGTATGTTGGAAGACGCAGGTGGGGCAGGTGTAATGGACGAATTGCCCGCTGGCGACCAGCCGTTTCCGCATGGCGACCTTGCACCAGGTGCAGAGGCGGTCTGGGAGGTCGGCTGACGGCTGAGTCGAGGTCGGATTCGCTGGAGTGCTCGTGGTCATGGGCGCATTCTCTCCGACTGCCGAGAATTTTGTCAACCGACTGGAGACCCGTGAGCGTCTCGTGTGAAAAAAGTTTCGTCAGCTTCCCTGATGCGGGAAAAATCGTGGTATAGTTGGGCGGTACGATCTATCGTAACATTCTTTCATCCTAACTAACAGAAAGGTGTACCCTTTATGAGTAGCTCGGCCGGTTCCGAGTCCGCGATCTTTCCACCTGAGTCCCCAGCAGCTGCCTCGATTGCCCCCCAAGAGATGGTGGGAGAGGGGAGAGCGTGGGGACTGTGCACCTCCGTCGACCTTCAAGATTGTAATCCCGATCTTATTCGCAACGCCGGCCATATTCGCCGCTATGTCGTGGAGCTTTGTGAGGTCATCGGCATGAAGCGTTTCGGCGAATGTCAGGTTGTCGATTTCGGCTCAGGTCGGGTCGCCGGCTATTCCATGGTGCAGTTGATCTCGACGTCGTTGATCAGCGGCCACTTTGCGAACGATACGAACAACGCCTACCTCGACATTTTCAGTTGCAAGGGCTATGACCCTGCCGTTGTCGAGACGTTCTCCAAAGAATTTTTCGGCGCGCGTCGCAGTACTGCGACGGTGACGCTCCGGTATTAGTTTCGGACAGGGGCCGCGGCAACGCAGCCCCTGTATTGATTAGGCATCTCCCATCCCCGTGTACCGATGAACCTCAACACCGTCAAAGATTTCTTCCAGCTTCTCCCCAGCAAGCTCGACGCAGAGGCGGCCGAAGACCTTGATGGGGTCTATCAATTTGATTTGAGTGGCGCGCAGGGCGGGCAGTATATCCTCACGATTCGTGAGGGGGCCTGTCAGGTTACAGAGGGGCTGCATGAGGACCCACAAGTCTCGCTTTCGATGACCGGGGAGGATTGTATCAAGATTTTGAAGGGGCAGTTGAGCGGACCAGCTGTCGCTATGTCTGGCCGGCTTAAGATCAGCGGGGATATCGGCTTGGCGATGAAGCTGAAGGCACTATTTCCTACCATCGACTAGCCAGTCAGCTATCTGCCGGTCGGTGCTTGCCCCGGCTCTTCCGGTATCCAATCTGCTTCTTGCGTGGCCGCGTCCGTATGGCGTGGGAACCGTTCTTCTAACATCACATAGATCGTAGGCACGAGAAAGAGCGTGAGGATTGTCGAGACGCTAAGTCCTCCGACGACCGTGCGGGCCAGGGGGGCATTTGTTTCTCCGCCCGTGCCCCAGCCGATCGCCATAGGCAGCAGCCCTGCGACGGTGGCGAGGGAGGTCATGAGGATGGGGCGGAGTCTCGCCCGCGCCGCCGTGATGGCCGCGTCATGTAACTCGCGTCCTTTCCTCCGCAGCACATTCGTGTAATCCACCAACAGGACGCCATTCGATACCACGATGCCCAGCATCATGATGATACCCATCATCGAGGTGGTGGAGAGGGTCGTGTCGGTCAGGAAGAGGATCAGGATGACGCCGGGGAAGCCCATCGGGACCGCAAACATGATGACGAAGGGGTCGATCAGCGATTTGAACTGGGCGGCCATCACCATATAGACGAGAATGAGCGCCAGGACTGTGGCAAATATCAGTCCCTCGAAGGTTTCTCGCTGCTGTTGGATCTGGCCGGCCAACTTGATACTGAAACCGGTGGGGAGCTGGATCTTGGCAAAGCCCGCTTCCAGGTCGGCCCCGATGGCGCCCAGGTCTCGGTTCACCGGGTTGGCAGTCAGATGGACCACCCGCTGGAAGTATTTGCGCTCGATCTTCACCGGGCCGGCATTCAGCTTGAGCGAAGCCACGTTCTTGAGGAGGACCGGCTCACCGGTCTTGGTGGTCAGCACGATGTTCTCGATATCCGTAAGGTCTTGGCGATGCTCTTCCGCGAGCCAGGCGCTGATGTAGTACTCGTTCCCGCTTTGCGGGTCGGTATAGATGATGGGATCGGTTTGACCGTTGCCGTTGAGTGAGAAGAGCACCGCGTTGGCCACGTCCGTTTCGCTGATGCCCAGCAGGGCAGCCTTCTCGCGATCCACCACGACGTTGACCTCTGGATAGTTCTCCTCGCGGCTGACTTCGATATCGACCAGGCCCGGGATACGGTGCATTATGGTCTCGACCTCGCGGATGACCCCGCGAGCGTTTTCGAAATCGTAGCCGTAGATCTCCACATCGACGGATTTCTGCGATCCGAAGCTGGTGACTCGCTTCACGAGCCCGCCCGGATCGAAGAACATCGCGACACCCGGAAAGAGCTTGAGCACTTTGGGCCTTACGTCGTTCATGATCTGCACTTGGCTCCGCTTCCGTTTATCCGGTGAGACCAGATAGACGGAAATGACCGACGTATGGGGGCCGGTGTTCGGATTGAAGAGGGAGGAGCGGCCCTGAGCCAGGACGCCGGTGCTGGAAATGATGGTTCCCAGTTCCTCGACCGGGATCTGGGCCCGCAGCACCCGTTCGACTTCCGCTACTTGTTGCTCGGTTTTTTCCACGCGCTGACCGACCGGCCCTCGCAGCACGATGCGGAACTGGCTTTCGTCCGACACAGGGAGAAATTCCGTGCCGATCTTGGGCACCAGTGCGAGCGAGGCGGCGAAGAGAAACAGGATGCCGCCGATGAAGAGCGTGCGATGGGCCAGGACCCAGCAAAGCGAGTCTTCATAGCCCCGGTCCAGAGACTCATACCGTTCGCGGCTCCAATCCATCATCCGCACGAACCAGCGCGGCATTGACTGATGGGCTTCCTGCTCCGGCTTGAGGAATTTGTAGCAGAGCGCCGGCGTCACTGTGCGGGACACGAAGAAAGAGGTGAAGAGCGAAAGCGCGATCGTGATGGTCAGGGGAATCAGGAGCAAACGGGCAATGCCTGCGACGAAGAAAATCGGGAGGAATACGACGACCGTGGTGATGGTCGAGGCCAGAATCGGCATCGCCACTTCGCGCGCCGCTTCCAGAATCGCGTCCCAGCGGCGGGGTGTGCTGTTGAGATGGCGCTGAATGTTCTCCAGCTCCACGATGGAGTCGTCGACCAGCCGGCCGATGCCCAGGGCCAGGCCTCCCAGCGTGAACACGTTCAGGGTTTGCCCGGAGAAATAGAGCACAATGAAGGTCACCATGATCGAAAGGGGAATGGAGACGGAAATGATCAGGGTGCTGGTGAAATTACGGAGGAAGATCAGGATGACGAGGGCGGCCAGCAGCGATCCATGCAGCGCCTGTTCGACGAGGTTGTTGATCGATTGGCGGATGTAGACCGATTGGTCGAAGGAAATGCCGAGCTTCACGCTGGACGGGATGCCAACCATCTTCGGCAGGGCTTTGCGTAGCGCATCCACCACCGCCACAGTGTTGGCGATGGGCTGTTTATTGACGCGTAAATAGACGGCTCTGGCCCCGTCCGTTCGGACGATGTTGGTCTGAATGTCCGACGAATCGGTCACGGTCCCGACGTCCCGCACCCGTACGGGGCTGCCCTGTGGGTTCACCTTCACGATCACGTCCTGGATCGGGTCGACCGTGCGAAACTGATTGTTGGTGAAGACGTTGTAGTCCAGATTGCCCGCCTTGATGTCGCCGGAGGGCAGAATCAGGTTGGCGGCCTTCACGGATTTGACGACGTCGAGGATCGAGAGGCTCCTGGCGTTCAAGAGGGCCGGGTCGAGGTTGATATTGATCTGGCGGATCTTTCCGCCTTCCACTGTGGCGGCGGCGACGTCGGCGATCTGTTCGATCTGCGGAGCAATCGTGTTGTAGGCCAGGTCGTAGAGGGCCCGTTCGTCCAGATCGTCGCTGGAGACCGTCACGATGGAGACGGGGATATTGGAGACGTCGAATTTGACGATAAAGGGCTGCAAGATGCCGGGCGGCAGGCTGTTCAGGATCTGCGTGACCCGCTGCATCACTTCCATCTGGCCGACGTTGATGTCCGCGCCCCAGTTAAACCAGATTTGCACCGCGCCGATGCCCTGCTTGGCGAAGGACTCGACATGCTCGACGTTCGAGGCGGAGCTCACGGCTTTTTCGATGGGATAGACGACACTTTGTTCGATGTCGAGGGGCGGCGCGCCTTTATAGATGACGCCGACGAAGGCCACCGGCACTTGAATCTGGGGGAAGAGATCGACCGGCAGCCGCTGCAGCGAGGTGGCGCCCAGCAGCACCATGGCCAGGGACAGCATCAAGATCCCGATGCGATTGCGAAGTGCGAGAAGGGTTAACCACATAATGAAGATGTAAAATGTAAAATGTGAGACGTGAAACGTAAGACGTGAGGGAATGAGATGGGACGTGGAAGGCGAAACGCTGTGTTCACAAGATGTTTCACGCTCTACGTCTTACCTTTTACGGCGTCTGTTGATTGCGTCTGCACCGCGGTTCCGTCATGCACGAGGTCTTTCCCTGAGACGATCACCTGTTCGGATCCGTCCAGGCCCTTGGTGATCTCGACCCGGTTGTCCTCGCGGACGCCGATTTCTACCGGCATACGCTGGGCCTTGCCCTCGCGCACAATATAGACATATTGGGCATCTTCCAATCGGCTGACCGCGTCGATGGGAATCTGAATCGCGTTGCGATGACTGCCGACCAGGACCTCGACGCGGGCGAACATGCCACCTTTCAAGACATGGTCCTTGTTCGGGAGGTCCACTTCGACTGTCATGGTGCGGGTGGCCCGGTTCAGAGCCTGGACGATTCTGGTGACCGTGCCTTCGAAGATTCGCTCGGGATAGGCCTCGGCTCGCACATCTGCCTTTTGCCCCACCTGGATGAGCGGGACGTCTTTCTCGACCACCTCGATCAGAATGCGGACTGTCTGGATTTCATGGAGCGTGAGGATGCCGCGCGAGATGGTGGAGGTGCCGGCGGTGGCGCCGCTGACATAGGCCCCAAGATCGAGGTTGCGCTCTGCCACATAGCCGGCGAAGGGCGCGCGGATATAGGAGTAGGCCAGGTTTGTTTCGGCTTGGGCCTGGGCGACCGCCATTTGCTGGACCTGCGCGCCGAGCGAGTCGAGCGCCGCCGCCGCTGCGTCGTACGAGACCTGGGCATTATCCAGATCCTGTTGCGAGACGAACTGGTCTTTGATCAGCGCCCTCATCCGATGAAGGGTGAGAGTGGCATTGCGGAGGCTCGCATCCTGCTGCGCGACCCTTGCTCTGGCTGCCGCCAGATTGGCCTTGGCCTGGTTGACGGCATGTTGGTAATCCGTATGGTCGATCTCGACCAGAAGTTGGCTGGCCTTCACCAGGTCGCCCTTGTCGACGTAGATCTTGCCGATGTAGCCGTCCACCCGCGAGAACAGATTGACCACCTGGTTGGGGATGATGTCGGCGGTATAGGCGAGCCGAATGTCCAGGTCCTGTTTGAGCGGCGTCGCGGTGGCGACGGTGATGACGCGGGCGTTTCGGACATCGCTCTTGGCGCCGCTGCTGAGGCGAAACACGACGAGGGCCGTGACCGCAAAGAAAATGATCACGCCGAGCGTGACGATCGGATGTTGCTTCAAGGAATTCATCGCGCACGCCTCCCCGGCGTCGTACGGCTGGCTGGTGGCTTGATCAGACTGGTGAGGAACAGATCGACGTAGGTCGAGACCGTCTCCTCGTGGGATTGATGCATCGGGACGTCGAAAATTTCATGGAGTAAACGGTGATGAACGACCATGCCGATGAAGGCACGGGCTGCCAGCAGGGGATCGACCGGGCGAAAGGCTCCGTCGTCGATCCTGGTTCGAATGTAGGAAGCCAGGTGGTCGTAGAACACTTTATGGTGTTTACCGAAGAACATCTCGGAGAGTTCATGTCCCTCCAGGGCGCTGAATAGCAAGAGCCGTAAGAGAGTCGAGTCGACGTCGGGGCGAATGCGAGAGCTCGCGATTATGGTGAAGACGCGATGGTCGTCCCGTCTTTGGGAGGCCCCCTCCACCGCTTCAAGTAGTTCGTTGACGGTCACTTTCTCCGCCAGAATCGCAGCGTAGAGCGCCCGTTTTGTCGGGAAATACTTGAAGACCAGGGCCTCGCTCACGCCTGCCGCCTTGGCGATTTCTTTGGTCGTGGTGCCGCTGAATCCCTTGGCGGCAAAGAGCGATGCAGCCGCAGCAATCAAGCCGGCTTGCCGTTCTCTGCTGGAGGGGCGCATGGTTCGAGCGGTCTGTTGCATCGAGCTCCCATGAGTGAGTGAGTAGTTACTCACCTGCAAACAATAGCATAAAGAGAGGATTCCTGACAAGAAATGATCGGGTTTGTTGTCGAGCCGGCCGGAGGAGGTTGATTAAAACACGGTGGCGGAATTGCCTTCGGTGATTTTGAGGCGGAGCTCCTGGCTTTCGAAGAAAATGATGCCCCGGTCCGTGGCGGTTTCGTACCGGAGGTTGATATCGCTCTCGAACCCGGTCCAACTGTAAAATTTGACGGGGCCTCCGGTAAATTGTCCTGGTGTGCGGTCGAGCGAGCCATAACGTGATTGGAGATAGGCCAGGATTTGTTCGTGGGTCGCTTTGCCTTGGTAGCGGACGGTAACGCGCGCGAACTTCCCGTTAACGGTCAGGAACCTCATGGAATCGACCTTCGCTGGGCCGAGCGAGGGAGCTCCGGTCTTCAGTTCGTGGGTTTGCGCGGGGCCAGCATCCTCAACTTTGACAAAGGTGTCGGTTTCCGAGAAGGCTGCGCCCCAGGGAATGCCTTCGAAGCCGTTGGGGTCGTTTTGCATCGGCACGGCAAAGGCCAGGCTGCCGGCGAGGGTGAGCAGGCAGAGGGTTTGGACCAGGATGCTCAAAAAAGCCAAGGCGTACCCCTTAGGGTCCGTTGAGGCCCTGAACAATGGGAAAGCGAAGTTGGCGGTCTGTTTTAGCATCCTATTACTCTGCTGAATCGGTGATGCGGTCGTTGAATCGAGGAGCCAGGGCCCGGCTGTCGATGAAAATAAATCCTCGCTCCGTGTTGGCATGATAGGTCAGGCTGATCTCCGTATCAATCCCGCGCCAGGTATATTGCTGATTGAGGCCTCGCAGCATCTGTCCAGGAATACGATCCAGAGAACCGAATTGTCGTTCAAGATAGGTCAGGATCTGTTTGTGCCGATCATCGTCTTGGTAGCGGATGATCACACGGGCAAATTGATCGTCGACCGCTAAGAGCCGGACGCTTTCGACCGGGATTCCGGCATAGGACGGAGCGCCGCTCCGCAATTGGAATTCGTTCACATGGGGGCCTGCTCTGGTGACTTCCACCTCCTGCCGTTCCGTCAGGGTGGCGCCCCAGGTCAAGCCCTGGAACCCGTTCGGATCGTTGACCATCGAGACTGCCTGGGCTGACAGGGGATGGCCCACCGAGAGGACGAGCCCCAAGAGGAGAAAGTACAGGCCTGCGCGATTCTGTTGCCGTTCGATCATCTCAGAACGCTATCACGGTCGATTTGATGGCGCAACTCCCTCAGTTTTGTTGAGAATGTCGCAAAGCATAGCTTATAATGACGGGCTTTTCCATGTGCTTAGCGGCGAGGAACCGATACGATGATTGAAAGCGATGCATTCGTTCAAGCCCTGCAAGATATCGGGGTGGATTTCTTTACGGGGGTCCCCGACTCGATCCTGGGCGGCATCATTGCCGAGCTGATGGAACGGCGGATCTATGTCCCGGCCGTGCGAGAAGATGAAGCAGTGGCCATGGCAGCCGGGGCCTATATGGCAGGCAAGATCCCTGCTGTGCTCATGCAGAATTCCGGGCTGGGGACGTCCCTCAATACGATTATTTCCTTGAACGCGATGTACCGCCAGCCCTGCCTCCTGATCGTGTCCTGGCGTGGCCAGCATGGCAAGGATGCGCCGGAGCATCTGGTGATGGGCGAGGCAATGGAGCCTTTTTTGGATCTCATGCAGATCCCCCACCGGACCCTGACGGAAAAGACGGCGGTCGAGGATCTGAAGTGGCTGGCGGAAACTTTTATGAAGCAGCGGGTTCCCGTTGCCCTCTTGATTACCAAAGGTGTCGTGAAAGGGTTGCACCCATGAGGCCTGAACAGGGAACCATGCAGAGTCGGGCGATGGCCATGGCGGCCTTGATGGAATTGCTGACTGATCAGCCGGTGATCATTTGCAACGGGTTCCCTTCGCGGGAGGCCCAGAAAATCGCCGACCGTCCAACCCACTTTTACATGATCGGATCCATGGGGTCGGCTGCGGCGATCGGGCTGGGCGTGGCGCTGGCCAAACCGAAGAAGCAAGTCGTGATCTTCGACGGTGATGGAAATGTGCTGATGGGAATGGGCACCCTGGCCACGATCGGCGCGCTCAATCCGAAGAATTTCATTCATGTGGTGTTCGACAACGAAGTCTACGGGACGACTGGCAATCAGCCGACGATTTCCAATGTGGTCCCGCTGGAGAAGGTGGCGAAGGCGGCCGGCTATGTGAACGTTGAGCGGGTCCGGGAACGGGAAGACCTTGTCTACGAGTTCAAGGACATGCTGAAGAAGGACGGACCGAGCATGTTGCTGGTGAAAGTCAACGAGATGGTGGAAGATGCCGGTCGCGTGATGCTAGATCCGCCGGACATAACAAAGCGTTTTATGCAGGCAATACAATAGCGATCAGCCCTCAGCTGTCGGCTGTCAGCGTTCGAAAAAGCTGACGGTTGAAAGCTGGTTGCTGAAAGCTGAAGGGGAATATGATTCTTCTGAATCCTGGGCCAGTCAACGTCAGTGAGCGGGTGCGGCAGGCTTTGTTGCGTCCGGATATCTGCCATCGGGAATCAGAGTTCACAGAACTCCTCCACGGGATTCAGACAAAGTTATTGAAACTCTTTGTGCCGGGCGCAGAATCGGATTATGCCGCCGTGGTGCTGACCGGGTCTGGGACGGCGGCGGTTGAATCGGCCGTCATGTCGTCGCTCCCGCAAGGCAAGCGGATGCTGGTGCTCAACAACGGCGTCTATGGAGACCGTATCTCCCAGATGATTGGCCTCTACCGGCTGGGCGTGTCTGAACTGAAATACGATTGGACGACGAGGCCAGACCCTGAGCGGCTCAGGCTGGCACTCCGGCAACATCCTGAAGTACAAGCCGTGGCGATGGTCCATCATGAGACGACCACCGGCCTCATCAATCCGGTCAAGGAAATCGCGGATGTGGTCGATAGCCAGAACCGGGTCTTCATTCTTGACGCGGTCAGCGCCTTGGCGGGCGAGTCGTTGGATATCGCAAGCCCGCACATCTATATGGTGGCAGGCACGTCCGGCAAGTGCATCCAGGGATTCCCTGGCGTGGGCTTCGTGCTCATTCGCAAAGGATTCCTGGAGAAGATGCGCAGCTACCCTAGGCGGTCGGTTTATCTCCACCTCACGCAATATGTCGATAACCAGGGTGCCGGAACGACTCCCTTCACGCCGGCCGTGCAGATCTATTACGCCTTCGACGAAGCCCTGAACGAATTGATGGAGGAGGGCGTCGCCAAGCGGATTCAGCGTTACAAAAACATCGCGACCTTGATCCGTGACCGTATGGCGAAGCTGGGCGTGAAGCCTGTCCTGACTCCTGACAAACAGTCCAACACGATTACGGCCTACCACCTCCCCGATGGCCTCGCATATCAGTCCCTGCACGACAAGCTGAAGGAACAGGGCTACGTGATCTACGCGGGCCAAGGCCAATTCGAGAGCAAAATTTTTCGCGTGGCCAACATGGGCGTCTTGACGGAGCCGCAGATCGCCGGATTCCTCGACGCGTTTGAACGGCTCTGTACCAAAGCATGAAAGCCATCATCCTTGCGGCCGGGGTCGGGAAGCGTCTGTGGGAGGTCACGCAGCACCGGCCCAAATGTCTCATCGAGATCGGCGGGAAGACGCTCCTGCATCGCTACCTCACGTCGCTCCGGAACGTCGGGATCCAGCGTGCCGACATCGTCGTAGGCTACAAACAGGAGATGATTCGTGCGGCGGTGGAGGCGGACTCCTGTAACGTGCGCGTGAACTTTCTCGTCAACGAGGAATTCCACCGAGGTAGTATCTCCTCGCTCTGGATCGCGCGCCATGCGCTCGACGACGATGCGATCGTCATGGATGCGGACGTCCTGTTCCATCAAGAGATTTTGTCCCGCCTGGTGCAGTCCCCCTCCGCGAACGCCCTGCTCATGGACGAAACCGTCAAGCAGACCGGAGAAGAATGTATGGTCGTGGTTGAGGGAGGATGCGTGATCGCCCTGACCAAGAAGATGCCCTCGCGCTACGACTACGCAGGAGAAGGCGTGGGCTTCCTCAAGGTCCGTCATGCTGATGCGCCCTATGTGGTGGCTTCGCTCAAGACCCATATAGACCGTGAAGCCTGGCAGATGGAATATGAGGATGCGCTGGTCGAATTCTTCGCCGACGTCAAGGTCGGGCATGAGAAGATCGGCGGGCTCCCTTGGACCGAAATCGATTTCCTGGCAGACATAGACAAAGCGGAACGAGACGTGCGGCCCAAACTGTAAAGACTGGATAGTGGGATAACGGGGCAAAGGGGATACTGGCTCTTAGGATGCCTGGGGGAGTGGCAGACCATGAACGAGAGCGCAATTCAGAAACAGCCAGACGTGCAGGGATTGAGCACGGCGATTCTTTTGCCCTCGGTGAGGCTGTTCGGCGAGCCAGCTGAATTGTATGAAGAGGACGCAGGCCCGCTCACCAGCGTAGTAGGCATCGGTCTCTTCCATCGGACGGTCCTCACGTTACAGCGGGCCGGCATCCGGCAGCTCATGGTTCTGGTCGGTTCGGAAGAGGATCAACTCAAACAGGCCTTAGGCAAAGGGCCTCGCGTGACGATCCCCGTGCGCTGGATGCCGATTCGCGAATTTCCTCTAGACGATGCCCGCACCTGGGAAGCCCTTGCTGCTGAAGTGCGCGGCTTCTGTCTTCTGTCCGGTGTGCAAGGTGTCTTCTCCTGCCCCTTGATCGAGAGTCTGTGCCGGGAGGTGCAGGAGGGCCAGGCGATCGTCGTCGCCCAGGCCCATCACGAACAAGATCCACAGCCCCGCCGGTCGAGCCTGCGCGTGAAGGTGCAGGAGGGACGGCTTCTCTCGATGACAGCCAGACAGGACGAGACTTCGTTGATCGCCACGGATCTCGTCGTGTTGCCGGGCAGCCTGATGAAGGGTGCAGGGCAGGCAGGTTTGGAGGCAGGTATTGTGCCGGTTCGCCGATGGCTCGAACTGGCCGCAGTGGATGGGCAGGTGCGAGTTCTATCCACCGAAGCGAACCGGTCCCATTGGTATCAGCCCGTGCGTGAGGCAGCCGATGTGAAGGCTGCCGAGAAGAGGCTCTTGGATTCACTCAAGGGCGACTTCGAAGGGTTCGTCGACCGGTTTTTTAATCGTAAAGTCTCCCGCTGGTTCACCAGGCTCTTTCTCGCTTCAGGCCTCTCGCCGAACGCTATTACGATGATCGCGACGGTGGTCGGGCTGGTCTCAGCCGCTGGCTTTGGCCTCGGAACCTATAGTGCTGGCATCGTGGCAGCGTTGTTGTTTCAGCTCGCGGCGGTCATTGACTGTTGCGATGGAGAAGTGGCGAGGCTGACTTTTACCGAATCGCCCTTCGGGGCCTGGCTCGATATCGCGATGGACAACGTGGTGCATATGGGGATCTTCGGGGGCATCGCAGTGGGCTCTTACCTGCGTCTGGCAGGGAGCGAGGGCGCCTGGATTCCCCTGGCTCTTGGGGCTGCGGCGATCCTGGGCAATGGACTCTCGTTCTGGTTCGTGACGCTCGCACAGAAGATTAAATCGGCGAATCGCTGGAAGACCCCTGTGCAGGCAGCCTGGGCCGACTTCATGCTTAAAAACGTCGCGAGCCGCGATTTTTCCGTCGTCATGCTACTCTTCGCGATCCTGGGCAAGCTGCACTGGTTCCTCTGGATGGCGTCAATCGGATCCGTACTGTTCTCCTGCTTGATGCTCTGGGTAATCAGACCTTCCGCCATTACCAGTGTTTAGAATCTTTCTACTCATCGTCGGTCTCCTCACCCTTGGCCTTATTGTCTGGCATATCGGGCCCAGGCAGATCTATGCAGCGGCGGCGCAGCTTGGTCCTGCTGCGCTGCTGGCCATGCTGATTCCGTCCCTCATCATGTATGCGATCGACGCCTACGGGTGGAAAGTCACGCTGGGGTTCTCGGCCAAGGATATTCCATTCTGGCGCATCTTCGCGATCAGGACGGCCGGGGAAGTGGTGAACATGACTACCCCGACCGCCTATGTCGGAGGCGAGCCGCTCAAGGCCTATCTGCTTAAGAAACATAAAGTGCCGATGGTGGAGGGGCTGGCCTCGGTGATTATTGCAAAAACGGCGATGACGATTGCGGAAGTCCTCTTCATTCTGCTCGGCATCGCGCTGGGCGTGTGGCTGTTGGGCGGGAATGATTCATCCGTTCAGACCGTGGCAGCGGCGCTCTTGAGCGTGGGCCTGCTGGCTTTCGGGACTGCAGCCTTCGTGTTCGTGCAGCGGCAAGGGGTCTTTACCTGGCTCTTGGAATTTCTGCGGAAGGTCGGGCTGAAGATTGCTTATCTGGAAGCGCGAGAGGAGCAGTTACAGTCGCTGGATCGCACGATCCTGGATTTCTACCACCAGAAACGTCCGGTCTTTTATGCCTCCACCGGGCTGTTCTTTCTCGGTTGGATGGCGGAAGCGTTGGAAGTCTACGTCATCATCTATTATCTCGGCGGCCCCCCCATGGCCCTTTCCGCCATCTCCATCGGTGCCCTCTCTGTCTTCATCAAGGGTGGCACCTTCTTCATTCCAGGCAGCCTCGGTGCCCAAGACGGCGGCAATTTATTGCTCCTCAAGGCCTTCGGTTACAGCGACCTCACCGGGATCACCTTCGCGCTGCTCCGGCGGTTCCGCGAATTGGTCTGGATTGGATTGGGGTTACTTTGTCTGACTTTCGTCGGAGGGCGATCAGTGGCAATTCAAGAAGATCTCACTCGCGACTCAGGAAATGGGAGGGCGGACTAGCCGGTCTCTTGTGCTCGTGTAACGCGCGGCCCCTGAAGGCCCTCGCTTGATTTACAAGCGAACAGCGGGTTGTTAGTATGCCGCCCGTGAAACACTTTGCAGTCTTTATCTGGGGCCTGGTCGGTATTCTCGGTGCTGTCGCGCTTGCCTTCGTCACCGGTCTCGTCAACCCACAGGAAAAAGTAAATGGGCTCTGGCTGGTCGTGGCTGCTGCCTGTATCTATGTCCTCGCCTTCCGCTTCTATGGCCGCTGGATTTCACGGCGCGTGGTCGAGCTGAACGATCAGCGGGTCACGCCGGCTGTGCGGCTGAACGACGGAGTCAATTTTCATCCCACCAATAAGTATGTCCTGTTCGGCCATCACTTCGCAGCGATTGCCGGAGCGGGTCCCTTGCTGGGTCCGGTCCTGGCGGCGCAGTTCGGATTTCTACCGGGCTTTCTCTGGCTGGTGATTGGAGCTGTGTTGGGCGGGGCCGTGCAGGACTTCATCATCCTGGTGGCCTCGATGAGACGGAATGGCCGCTCACTACCCGAAATTGCACATGACGAACTGGGTCTTGTCACTGGCACGGCAACGGCCGTGGCGGTCCTTTTTATCGTGGTGGTAGCGCTGGCAGGGCTGGGCTTTGCCGTGGTGAATGCGCTCTATCGCAATGCCTGGGGCACCTTCACGATTGTCATGACGATTCCCATTGGTTTTCTGATGGGATTCTATCTGCAAAAGTTCCGACCAGGCCGGGTGGCAGAAGTGTCCTTGATCGGCGTGGTGCTGTTGGTGGCAGCTGTGATCTTTGGGCGGGTGGTCGCCCAATCTTCTATTGCCGGCTGGTTCGAGTTCGAGCGTACGACTCTGGTATGGGGCCTGGCAGGCTACGGGTTTCTCGCGTCAGTGTTGCCTGGTTGGATGCTCCTGGTCCCTCGCGGTTATCTCTCTACCTTTATGAAGCTGGGCGTGGTGGCTTTGCTGGGAGTGGGAGTGATTCTCATGGCGCCGACGATCGAAATGCCGCGCGTCACGATCTTCGCCAGCGGAAGTGGCCCGATTATTCCCGGCACGCTCTTTCCCTTTCTCTTTATCACCATTGCCTGCGGGGCCGTGTCCGGCTTTCATTCGCTGGTCTCGTCCGGGACCACGCCGAAGATGATCGAGCGGGAATCCCAGGCCACGGTCGGCTATGGAGCGATGTTGCTGGAAAGTTTTGTCGGAGTGATGGCGCTCATTGCGGCCTCGGTGTTGATCCCCGGCGATTATCTGGCGATCAATACGATGCTCTCGCCGGATGCGCTGGATGCGATGGGATTTCCTGTTTCGCGGATTCAGGAGCTGTCGCAACTGGTCGAGGTGGATGTGGCTGGCAGGCCTGGCGGAGCCGTGTCCCTGGCGGTCGGCATGGCCTCGATCTTTGCGGCGCTCCCAGGCATGGCCGGTTTGATGGCTTATTGGTATCAGTTCGCATTGGTGTTCGAGGCCCTGTTCATTTTGACGACGATCGATACAGGCACGAGGGTGGGACGTTATCTCATTCAAGAGATGGGCGGACGTTTCTATGCACCGTTGGGGAAAATGAACTGGTGGCCCGGTGTGATGGTGAGTAGTGGGTTAATCGTGGGGGCCTGGGCCTATCTCATCGGCACCGGCAGCATCTCGACGCTCTGGCCGATGTTCGGGGCGGCGAATCAGTTGCTCGGCACCTTGGCCCTCTGCATCGGGACGACGGTGCTCATCAAGATGAAGAAGCCGCAATATCTCTGGATCACGGCTTTGCCGATGTTGTTCGTCGGGGCCGTCACCCTGGTCGGGTCCTATGAGATGTTTGGTCTGTTCGTGACCAAGGCCTCCGCCACTGTTGAGGGCGTGCAGGCCTTTGCCCTCTATCTGGACGCAGCGCTGGTGGCGGCGGTGGCCTTGCTCGCGGTGATCGTCTTGAGCGATAGTATCAGGCAGTGGTATGGCTATGTGATCTTGAAGCGGCCTTTCACCAGCAGTGAAGTCGTGGTGATGGCAGGTGGGGGAACGCCAGGACGATTGCAGACGACGGTTCGCCAGGATGAAGCAAAGCGATTGCATTTACCGGGCGGCGGCTGCTGTTAAGTAGGTAGCAGGAGAAGCGAGAGAAGCAGAGGGGAATTATGGCTGAGCAATTTTCGTTCGATGTGGTGTCGGAAGTGGATATGCAAGAGATGAAGAATGTCGTCGATCAGGCCTCGAAGGAGGTGAAGCAGCGGTTCGACTTCAAGGACTCGAAGACCGAAATCACCTTGAAGGAGAAAGAGAAAGAGCTATCTCTGGTCTCCGACGACGAGTACAAGCTCAATGCGGTGATCGACATTATCAAGGCTAAGTGTGTGAAGCGCGGAGTCTCGCTGAAGGCCTTCGACTATGGGACCATCGAAGTGGCGCTGGGCGGGACGGTGCGCCAGGTGGCGAAGATTCAAAGCGGGATCGCGGCGGACAAGGCGAAGGAAGTCACGAAGGCCATGAAAGAGTCCAAGCTGAAAGTGCAGGCGCAGATCCAAGGCGAGCAGGTGCGCGTGCTGAGCAAGAGCAAGGACGACCTCCAGGCTGCCATGGCCTTTCTCAAGAGGCAGGATTTCGGGATTGATCTGCAGTTCACCAACTACCGCTAGGGCAGGATGCTGAAACAGGCCACCAGCTTCGTTCTCGGGTCGAAATAATCCTCAACGTGCAGAGGGTACGCCTCCGGTTATTTCTCCCCTGCGGCCTCGCTGGATGACTTGTTTGAGCATCCTGTAGGGATTTGTGCATGACTAGACTTTCCCTCCTCGCGTTTCTCCTCGCCGTTTTCCTCGCTGGCTGCAATCGCAGCGATGCGATTGTGGTGATCCAGCTCCATCCGAAGAATCCTGACATCATCTACGTCGCGACGAACGACTACATCTATAAGACGCGTGATGGAGGCAAGACCTGGACGAATCTTTCTCATGGCATGAGCCACTCGCGCGTGATTTCGATGACGCTTGATCCGGTCTATCCTGCCACGGTCTATGCCGGCACGAAGGGCGATGCGGTGTACAAGAGTTACGACGGTGGGCAGCGCTGGGTTTCGCAACAAGCCGGCCTGGACGATGTGACGGTTTCCTCCGTGGTCAATCAGTTCGTCTTCGATCCGGTTGACACTAGCCATCTCTTCGCTGCGACGACGATGGGCGTGTTTGAAACAAAGAATGCCGGCGACAGTTGGACGAAGCGGATGGAAGGCATGAAGGAAGTGTTGATGGTGGTGACGCTCGGCCTGGACCCGACGAAGCCCGAGATTCTCTATGCCGGCACGAGCGGCGGCGTCTATAAATCCATCGATCAGGCGGGCCATTGGGAAAAGGTGAATAACGGATTGGTGGACCCGGCCATCATCAAGTCGTCGCGCGCCTTGAACGTCACGGCGATTCTGGTCGATCCCCATGAGCCGGATAAGGTCTATGCCGCGACGCTTGCAGGACTCTATAAGACGACGGATGGAGCTGTCTCATGGGCGCGCATCGGCCAGTCTCTGCAGGATCAAATGGTATTTTCGATGATCCTCGATCGGACAAGAAAGGGCGTGATTTATTTGAGTGGGAGAGCAGGAGTTCACCGGAGCGAAGACGGAGGCGACACCTGGACCATGATGAATAAAGGGCTGGCGACGTTGAACGTACGGTCTATCGCGCAGAGTTTTACTGATCCAAAATTATTGTATCTCGGGACGAACGGGAGCGGCCTGTATCGCAGCAAGGATGCGGGTGAGACGTGGGAGCCGATGCCGCCGGTTGTGGCAGATTCGCCGCGCGGCTGATGGCCTAAGACGCTACTGCTGCGGGCCTGTTGGGCATTCTTCCAGGCTGAAGCCAACCGTCGAACGTTAGCGATGAATTCACGCCAGACAAGGTCTCGTTGTTGAGCGTTGATTCTCCGATCGTGGAGCCTACTCGTCCGGTAGTCCGAATGTCCCTGCTGCTTTTCGGTGAGACTCCAATAGCCTGACGGGTCCGTCCCTCGCTGAGTCTTGCAGGTCCAGCCCCCGGTATTTTCTGAATGCTCAGTCTCACGGCTGGCGTTGCGTCCATATCTCCGCCAGTCCTGGAATTACCAGGTAGCTGTGGCGCGCGAATGTCCCGGTCGATTGATTCTTCAAGCTCTTGTATCTTGCGGATCTCACGTCCTCTCTTCAGCATTTGCCTGCCCGAGCCGGCCTGACGATTCGCTGATTTGTTCCAGTCTGGCGCGCAAGATTTTGAGATTGGCGCTGGCCTTGGCCACAGGCGTAATCAGCTTGCGAAGCATGATGCCTCTGCTGCTAGGGCATCATTGGAAAGGCTGGATTGCTCGTAGCTAGCAGCTCTCCCACGTCATTCCCCAGCTCTTCAATCTGCTGCAGTTCGCCCGGATCGGTCTTGCAGCAAGCGAGAAAGAGGCGATACTGGCTCAGAAAGGTCGAGACCTCGCGCGGCAGATTTTCAACTTTAAAATCGTGGGGCTGTTGGTCGCTCGCAGCTGGCTCGCCTGTTTGTTATGTCGTCTCTGTTTTTTCTTTTCAACGAGCGGCACGCATCCAGGGCCTTTGACAGGAGAATATTGTTGATCGGATTTTGATCGGGGCACCAACAGAGCGGTGATGCGGCTGACGCTGTCCTAATAGTAGTCCCGCTGCACGTCAGGATAGCGGTTCCCATGAGGAGGCTAAGGAGGAAGATGGTGGCTGTTCTAAGCAAAGACATGAAAGCATTTTCCTCCCGAATCCGCAGCCATGTTTAGTTAGCAGGATCTGGGTGGAAAAAATGTGCAGTCACTTCTTATCCACAGAGCAGGGGCTATTAGGGCTAAACGGAAGGGGGGCCTCAGGGCCTCGTAAGTACATGAATTTCCTATTGACAAGTCTTTGCGCGGGTGTATACTCCCTAATATGTGGGAGAAAGTGGGTGGCTTTGGTAGCTAATGTTTATGGAGGATTCTAGGCATTTACCGGTCATGTCGGCAGAGGCCCTGTTTTGGCTTATTCAAGAGAAGAGGCGAACCTATCTTGACTGCACGGTGGGGTACAGTGGGCATGCTGAAAAAATTCTTGAGGCAAACGGGTTTGATGGCAGGCTTATCGGGCTGGATCGCGATGCTATGGCTATTGCGGCGAGCCGCGAACGACTCGCGCGATTCGGCGACCGCGCACTCCTTCTACATGGGCACTTTGTGGATCTGAAGCAGCATCTTGCTGCGAATGGCATTAGTCGAGTGGATGGGATTTTGTTCGATCTGGGCGTTTCGTCTCCGCAGTTGGATGAAGCAGCCCGTGGGTTTAGTTTTCAGGGAGATGGTCCGTTGGACATGCGCATGGATCAATCGACGGGCGGGACGGCAGCCGATCTGGTCAATCAATGGCCGGAGACGCAGTTAGCCGACGTGATTTTCCAATTCGGCGAGGAACGCTTTTCCCGTCGCATTGCGCGCGCCATCGTGACCGCGCGAGAGCATCGCCCGCTGGCGACGACGAAGGAGCTGGTTTCCGTGATCGAAGGGTCGGTGCCCGCCAAGTATCGGTATGGCCGCCTCCATTGCGCAACCCGCACGTTCCAGGCCCTGCGCATCGCCGTCAATCAGGAGCTCGATTGTCTGAAGCCGGCGTTGCGCGATGCGGTGGATGTGTTGTCTCCCGGCGGACGTCTCTGCGTGATCTCGTTTCACTCGCTTGAAGATCGGATTGTGAAGCACACGTTTCGGGCGCTCTCAGGCAAGGAAGATCCCTTCTTGACGGTACTCACGAAACGACCGCAGGTCGCCAGCAGCGAAGAGTCAGATAGAAATCCCCGGTCGCGCAGCGCCAAGCTGCGGGCCGCTCAACGGGTAGCCATGGAGGATCACTCATGAAGACGCTAACGATTCTAGCCGGTGTGATGTTGGTCTTTGTGTTTGTGTGGGAACGGGTGGATGTCGTTCGGCTGGGGTATCAGATCGAGCGATCGAAGAGCCAGAAGATATTATTGGAGCGGGAGCGGGATCAGCTGCAAGTGAAGTTTTCTTCGCTGGCGGCGCCTGAGCGGATCGCGAAAGTGGCGACGGAGAAGCTGGGGCTGATTCCGCCGCAGCAGGGACAAGTCATGATGGTGCATCAGTCGATGGACGCCCCTGGCTTGTTGTCTCCGCCCGTGGAGCAGGTTCGGTTGGCAAGGCATGTGGTAACCGGGAGAGTAAACGAGTGACAGTCGGCCCCTCACGCGGTCGTCGTTATGTGATGCTGTTCCTGTTTTTCTGCGGGTTCAGCATCATTCTGTTTCGGTTAGTCACGCTCCAAGTGCTTCAAGCAGCAGAACTCACGGCTAAGGCTAATCGCCAACATGAAAAAACTGTGTCGTTCGAGGGCGCCCGGGGCATGGTGTCGGATCGGCACGGCAAGGTGCTCGCGATGAATGTAGAGGTGCCCTCCGTGTTCGGGGTGCCCACATCGCTGGAGAATCCTTCGGCCGTGGCTCGCCACCTTTCCCCGGTGCTTCGTATTCAAAGCAGTGAGCTGGAGAAGAAGCTCCGGGAGAATAAGAGTTTCGTCTGGCTGGCGCGAAAGGTCGAGCCGGAGCAGGGCCGCAGGCTGGAGCAGTTGTCGTTGGGTGGCATCGGGGTGGTGATGGAGGGGCAGCGCTTCTATCCCAATGGGCCGTTGCTGGCCCATGTCCTTGGATTTTCCGGGATGGATGGGCAGGGGCTGGAGGGCCTAGAGCGCCGATACGACACGCAACTGCATGGAGAAAAGCGCGTGACCGTGCTGCAGCGCGATGCGTTGGGCCGCACGATTTTCCCGAAAGGCGGCAAGGAGCAAGTGCCGACGCAGGGACAGGCCCTGACGCTGACCGTGGATGAGGTCATTCAATATATTGCAGAAAAAGAACTCGACGAGACGGTCGTTCGTACCCATGCCAGATCCGGGACGATCATTGTCATGGAGCCCCAATCAGGCGCGATTCTCGCGATGGCGGTCAGTCCACGGTTCGATCCGAACTCCGTCAGCGCATTGACGCCGGACCGGTGGCGCAATCGAGCGTTGACCGATACTTACGAGCCTGGGTCGACTATGAAGGCGGTGGTGGCGGCGGCGGCGCTGGAAGAAAAGGTGATGACGCCTAGCTCCATGATTTTCGGTGAAAATGGCAAGATGACGATTGCGAGTACGACGATTCATGACCATGAGAAGCTCGGCTGGATGACGTTTTCCGAGATGATTCAAAAGTCCAGCAACATTGGCGCCGCGAAAACCGGCATGGCCCTTGGCGATCAGCGGCTCTATCGTTATCTCCAAGCCTTTGGATTCGGGCAACGGACGGAGATCGATCTGCCGGGCGAAGTCAACGGGCTCTTGAAGGTGCCCAAGAGTTGGGGCCGCCGAACGCTGGCGTCGATTTCGATGGGACAGGAGATTGGGGTGACACCTCTCCAGATGGTGTCGGCGATCGCGACCCTCGCTAATGGTGGCGTGATGATGAAGCCCTATGTGGTGTCCGAAGTGCGCGATCAGAAGGGGCTCCTCCTGATGGAAGTGTTGCCGCATGCCAAGCGACGTGTCGTATTGGAGGAGACGGCCAAGATGGTAACGACGATGTTGGAAAGGGTTGTGACTCACGGCACGGGGACGAAGGCCGCGATTCCCGGATTCCGCGTGGCGGGTAAAACTGGGACGGCGCAAAAGATTGATCCGCGGACCGGCGGCTATTCCTCCACTCTGTTTGTCGGGTCGTTCGTCGGCTATGTGCCGGCTGAATCACCCCGGTTGGCCATGATCGTGGTCATTGATGAGCCGCAAGGCGAAGCCTGGGGGGGCACCGTGGCAGCGCCAGTCTTTCGGCGGGTTGGGGAGCAGGTGTTGAATTATCTCGGCGTATCCAGGGAGGATACAGTGAAGATTGCATTGGCGACGAGGGACTACTAGCAGCCATGATCCGCAATCCTGTCACCCTCAAGCAGTTGCTCACAGCGCTCCGTGGGCAAGTTGCGGTTTTGGAGGAGCGTGGCGAGATGACCCGCCCGGTGCAGGGGATCACGGACGATTCACGGGCTGTCACGGCCGGGAGTATTTTCGTGGCGGTCAAGGGTGAGCGAGTCGATGGTCACGATTTTATCGAGCAGGCCATCAAGGCCGGAGCCGGCGCCATTGTTGCGCAGGTTCCTGTGGCCTCAGGGCCGGTGCTCCTCGTGCTGGTGGCTGATTCGCGTAAGGCGCTCGGGCTCCTCGGCAGCCGGTTACAGGGGGATCCTTCTGCCCGTCTTAAGATGATCGGCGTGACCGGCACGAACGGAAAGACCACGACTACGTACCTCTGCAAATCGTTGCTGAAGGGAATCGGTCGGAAGGTGGGGTTGATCGGGACGTTGGGCTATCAGATCGGGCAGGAGACCTTTCCTGCCTCGCACACGACGCCTGGCGCGCTCGATCTTCAGCAATTGCTGGCGAAGATGGTCGAGCATGGACTCGATGCCACCGTGATGGAAGTGTCGTCCCATGCCCTCGCATTAGATCGGACGTCCGGCTGCGAGTATGACGTAGCGGTCTTTACGAACCTTACGCAGGATCACCTCGATTTTCATGACACGATGGATGAGTACTTTGCGGCAAAGTTGAAACTGTTTACCGGATTGGCCGAGGGACAGAAGACGGGGAAACGCGCCATCGTCAATATGGATGATCCGAGAGGGGCTGCGATCCGAGCCGCCTGTCCTGTGCCGGTCTGGGGCTATGCGCTACAGAACAGGGCCGAGCTCAAGGCGGAAGCTGTGCGCCTCTCGCTGTCTGGGACGACCTTTACCGCTGCGACGCCTGCCGGTTCGTTCACGGTCGAGAGCCGGCTGGTAGGAGAACATAACGTCTATAACTTGCTGGGGGCGATTGGAGTGGCTCTGCATGATGGGGCGACGGCGGATCAGATCTGCGAAGCGGCGGCTCATATGACGAATGTCCCAGGCCGGTTCGAACGGGTCTCGTCCGGGCAGGATTTTACCGTGGTTGTCGATTATGCCCATACGGAAGATGCCCTCGTCCGGCTGCTTACGGCAGCCCAGGTCTTAAAAATTGATCGGATCATTACGGTGTTCGGGTGCGGCGGTGATCGGGACCGGGGGAAGCGTCCCAAGATGGGCCGCGCCGCCGTGGAGTACAGTGATGTAGTGGTGCTGACCTCCGATAACCCGCGCACCGAGGATCCGATGGCGATCCTTCGTGAGGTCGAGGTCGGGGTGCGCGAGGCGCTGGCGGACCGAAGCCATGTGCAGTATCGCCTGGTGCCCGACCGGCGTGAGGCGATCGGCGCAGCGATCCGTGAAGCGCACCGTGGCGACATGGTTCTCATTGCCGGCAAGGGGCATGAGGACTATCAAATTATCGGGACGAAAAAGTTTCACTTTGACGACCGTGAGGTCGCACGCGAAGCGATCCGGCAGTTGCAGGGTTGCGCGTGACGATGCAGGACATAACCAAGACCGGGCAGGGCAGGGAATCGATGGGACTCTTTACGGTTCAAGAATTGCGGGAAGTCATCAGCGTGACGATCCTCGCTGGCCGAGATTCGGTATCGGGGAAGCGCCGGATCAGACAGGTCAGCACGGATTCGCGATCGATCCGCCGAGGGGATCTTTTTGTCGCGTTGCAAGGCGAGCGGTTCGACGGCCATGAGTTCGTGCCGGCTGTGCTTGCAAAAGGCGCGGCAGGCGCGATTGTGCACGATGAATATCGCCTGCCGTGCGGTCCCGCGTCGGCGCGGCTCTTTGAGGGACGGTCGGCCCCCTTTCTTTTCGGCGTGCAGGATCCCCTGTTCGCCTACCAGCAGTTGGCGACCCATCATCGCAGCCGGTTTGACTTCCCCGTGGTGGCGGTGACCGGGAGCAACGGTAAGACGACGACGAAAGATATGGTGGCGGCGGTGTTGGCCCAGCGGTGGCGCACGTTGAAGACCGAGGGGAATTTTAATAATCGGATTGGCGTGCCCCATACCCTGTTCCGGCTCACGGCTCGCCACCAAGCGGCGGTGATTGAGATGGGAGTGGATCATCAGGGGCAGACGACCAGGCTTTGTGAGATTGTCCGGCCTACGGTTGGGCTGATTACCAATATCGGCCCCGACCATCTGGAGTTTTTCGGGAAGATAGAAGGCTCGGTGCAGGCCAAGGCGGAACTGCTGGACATGCTTCCGGTCAATGGCACGGCGATTTTGAACGCCGACGATCCCTACTTTAACTATCTCGCCTCGCGGGCGCAATGCCGCGTCATGTCATTCGGATTTTCACAGATGGCCCATATTTCCGCAAGCGAGGTGACTTCTGATGCGCGTCAGGGCACGACTTTCCGCCTGCACCTGCCCGGAAAGAGCTGTCCCTTAGCCGTGCGAATCAAGGTGCATGGAGCCCACAACGTGGCTAATGCGCTTGCCGCTGCGGCAGTGGGTGTGGCGTTGAACCTGTCCGGTTCGATGATCGTTCAGGGGCTGGCCCGATTTCTCCCCGCCGCAATGCGGTCGCAGGTGGTGACCCATCAGGGTGTCTATATCATCAACGATTGTTACAACGCCAACCCGGCATCGATGAAGGCAGCGCTTCAGCTCTTGGCGCAGTGGAGTCCGGTGCGCGAACGGATTGCCGTCCTGGGAGATATGCTGGAGCTCGGTCCTGAGAGCCGCTCGATGCATTGGGAAGTCGGGCAGTTCCTGGCTACACAGGGTCTGTCGCGGCTGATCGCCTGCGGAACATTGGGTCGGGACATCGCAGAGGGGGCTAGGCGCGGCGGGATGCCCGATTTGCAGATTGAGGAAGTGGCGGATGCGGCGGCCTCAGCCGACCGGCTCAAAAAAATTGTGCGGCAGGGTGATGTGGTGCTGGTGAAGGCGTCTCGTGGCATGAAGATGGAGCAGGTGACCCAGGTTCTGACAGGGATGAGGGCGGTCATCAAACAGGCATCGTGAGGAATCAGCGTTTCTCGTGCTCGGGCATCGGTCTGATCGATCTTTGTTGAGGTACAGACGGCATGTTTTATAACTGGGTCTATCCGTTTCATACCGAATATTCATTTCTGAACGTCTTTCGGTATTTGAGCTTCCGTATCATCTATGCGGCCGTGACGGCATTTCTGATTGCCTTCGTGCTGGCTCCCTGGGTGATCCGAAAGCTGCAAGAAATTAAGCTGGGCCAGCAGATCCGCGAAGATGGTCCCAAGAGCCATCTGGCCAAGAGCGGCACGCCCACGATGGGAGGCGTGCTCATCATTTTCGCGGTGGTCATCTCGACGCTACTCTGGGCCGATATCTCGCGGGCCTATGTCTGGTTGGCGCTCGCTTCCACAATGGGGTTTGGGGCGATTGGATTTGTTGACGACTATCTCAAGTTCGTCAAGGCGCAGTCGAAGGGGCTCACGGCGGGTCAGAAATTCACGGCGCAAATCGTGCTGGCTTTGGCGATCGCGATCGCCCTTTATTTCTTGCCAGGCTATACGACCAAGCTCAGCATTCCCTTCTTCAAGAATTTCGTTCCGGATCTCGGCTGGTTCTATATCGCCTTTGCCGTCCTGGTCATTGTCGGGAGCTCCAACGCTGTCAACCTGACCGACGGCCTGGATGGACTGGCGATCGGACCGGTCATGATCGCGGCCCTGGCCTATACGATCGTGGCCTATATCGTTGGCCATCGCGTCATGTCGGACTATCTGCTCATCCAACATATCGAAGGCGCGGGGGAACTGGCGGTCTTCACCGCTTCCATCCTAGGGGCGAGTCTGGGATTCCTCTGGTTCAACTCCTATCCGGCGACCGTGTTCATGGGAGACGTCGGGTCGCTTCCGCTGGGCGCGGCGCTGGGGACAGTCGCGGTGATCAGCAAACACGAGCTGCTGCTCCTCATGGTCGGCGGGGTATTTGTGATCGAAGCGATCTCGGTCATTTTTCAGGTCGTGTCGTTCAAGTCGCGCGGGACGCGGATTTTTCTCATGGCGCCAATCCATCATCATTTTGAGATGAAGGGATGGGAGGAGCCGAAGATCGTGGTGCGTTTGTGGATCATCGCCATTCTATTGGTCTTATTGAGTTTGAGCACCTTAAAGCTCCGGTGATGGCCTGGTGGGAGTAGCAGCAGTGGAACTTGCGGGAGCCAAAGTCACATTGATGGGACTGGCCAGAAGCGGCGTGGCTGCTTGCCACCTGCTTCAGGCAGCGGGTGCCAAGGTCACGGTGGCAGATCGCAAAGAGTCCACGGAGCTGACCTCGATCCTCGCTTCTATCGATCGCGATCATGTCGAGGTGACCGTCGGGGCCCGGTACGAATCGTCGCTGGATACGGCGAACTTGGTGGTGATTAGTCCGGGAGTGCCCTATCGATTGGCTTCGCTCGAGGCGGTGCGCCAGCGCGGGGTGAAGGTGATCGGCGAATTGGAGTTAGCCTCGCAATTTATTCGAAGCCCGATTCTGGCCGTCACCGGCACCAACGGCAAGAGCACAACCGTGACCTTGATCGGTAAATTTTTGGCCGAAAGTGGGAAGCGGGGATTCGTCGGCGGCAATCTTGGTACAGCCTTGAGCGAGGCGGCGATGGAAGATTTCCTCGCCCAACAAGAGGGGAAGCCGAGTCCCTACGACTATCTGGTCGTGGAGGTTTCCAGTTTTCAGTTGGAAACAGTCGATCGATTCCATCCCTGGATTGCCGCGTTGCTCAATGTGACGGTGGATCATCAGGACCGGTATGAGTCGCTGGACGACTATGTCGCGACGAAGCAGCGAATTTTTGAGAATCAAACCTCGTCGGATTTCGCCCTTTTCAACCTCGACGATGACCGGGTGGCTCCGTTGCGGCATCGTGTGGCTGCACAGCGGCTGGGATTTACGAGCGGGTCTAAGATCGGGGCCAATCTGTCCGGGGGGACCTATCTCGAAGGCGACCGGATCGTGACAACGGTCACAGGGGCTCGGCAGGAGATTTGTCGCAGAAGCGAGATCCGCATCATCGGCAACCACAACGTACAGAACGTCATGGCGGCCGTGACTTATGCGGTGCTGTGCGGCTGTCCCCTTGAGGTGATCCGGCGAGTCCTCGCGACCTTTCCCGGACTTGAACATGCGTTGGAGATTGTCCGTGAGCGGCGAGGGGTCCGGTTCGTAAACGATTCGAAGGGCACGAATGTCGATGCCACGCTCAAGGCGCTGGAGAGTATCGATCAACCGATTTGGCTCATTGCCGGAGGGCGGGATAAGGGCGGAGACTTTTCGCGGCTGGCTCAAGCGGTCGGACGGAGGGTCAAGCGTGTGATTCTGATCGGAGAAGCGGCGCCTCTGTTGCGACGGGCTTGGGAGGGGGTCGTGGCGATGACCGATGCGGCCAGCTTGCAGGAGGCCGTGGATTGCGCAGCGCAGGGGGCTGCGTCCGGCGATGTCGTGTTGTTGTCTCCTTGCTGTGCCAGCTTCGATATGTTCACGGACTATCAAGACCGTGGTCGTCAATTTAAGACATTGGCTCATGCGCTATCGGCGTGACGTGCCAGGCAAGGGAGGGACGGTTCTGAGCAATGGCACATCGATCAGCAGGGACCCTGGCGCTTCCATGGCCCCAGACCAGCCAACGATCGGGCAAACAGCGAGTGGAGGGGGACCGTACGCTCTTGGCGGTTACCGTGGCCCTGGCGCTGATTGGGCTAGTTATGGTGTTCAGCGCGAGCGCCATTGTGGCGGGAAACCGGTTTCACGATTCGGGATTTTTCCTGAAGCGGCAAATCGCCTGGCTCGCCTTCGGCTTTCTCTTGATGCATCTCACGTCGCACATCGATTACACGCTCTGGAAGAAGCTCTCCATTCCGATGTTGTTTTGTATGTTGCTGCTGCTGGTCATGGTGTTGGTGCCGGGGCTGGGTGTGGCTGCCAAGGGAGCGAGACGCTGGTTACGGTTTGGGCCGATCTCGATGCAGCCGGCGGAACTGGTCAAGCTGGTGGTGGTCATTTATATGGCATCCTATCTGACCAGAAAAAAGGACAAGATCGCGTTGTTTCGCGAGGGTCTGCTGCCGGCCCTGATCGTGCTCGGGCTGCTGAGCGGACTGGTCTTGATCGAGCCGGATCTTGGGACGGTCGTGGTGATTGGGCTGGTGACGATTGGTCTCTGTTTCCTCGCTGGTGCGCGCATTTCCCATCTGGTGACGTTGGCTCTCTGCGCTGTTCCGGTCGTTATGGTGCTGGTCCTGGGATCCAGTTACCGGCGTCAACGGCTCATGACCTTTCTGGCTCCCTGGAAGGAAGCGTCGGCTGCCGGGTTTCAAATTACTCAGTCCTTTCTGGCGTTCGGCAGCGGCGGGCCCTTTGGAGTGGGGTTGGGCGAGGGCAAGCAGAAGCTATACTTCCTCCCGGAGGCTCATACGGATTTTGTGTTGTCGCTGGTCGGAGAAGAACTTGGGCTGTTAGGGACCGTCACCGTGATCCTGCTTTTTGCGGTGTTCGTCTGGCGGGGTTTTCAGATCGCTGCGCGCGCACGGGTGCCCTTCGGCCAGCATCTGGGCATGGGCATTACCCTCTTGATCGGCGGCCAAGCTCTGGTGAATGCGGCGGTGGTGACAGGGCTTTTGCCGACGAAGGGGCTGACCTTGCCGTTCGTCAGTTACGGGGGCTCGTCGCTCGTGGTCAGTCTGATCGGCGTGGGGATTTTGCTCAGCATCTCTCGCGATCGGCATGCGGGCGGCTCGCGTGGTCGACGGGGTGGATCGGATCACGAATGACGATTGTCATTGCAGCAGGAGGAACCGGGGGCCATCTCTATCCGGCTGTGGCGTTGGTGCGAGAGTTTCTCCGGCGCAACCCCGCAACTCAGGCGCTCTTCGTGGGGACGTCGCGTGGACTGGAATCGAAGGTGCTGGCCCATGAGAGATTTGAGCTGGCCCTAATCAGTGCTCAGCCTGTGATGGGCAAGGGACTATTGGGAGGGATGAAAGGGCTGTGCGCCCTACCAAAAAGTTTGTGGCAATGTTTGAAGATTTTGCGAACAAAACGGACGGATCTGGTGATCGGAGTCGGCGGCTATACCAGTCCGATGGTGCTGCTGGCCGCAGCCTTGACAGGGGTGCCACGCGTGATTCTTGAGCCGAATGCACGCCCCGGTATGGCGAATAAAGCGGTGGGGCCATTCGCACAATTGGTGTTTCTCGGATTCGAGTCCGCGGCCGCGTCGTATACTCGTTCCAAGGTGCGGGTCACGGGGATTCCAATTCGCAAAGCTTTTCTGGATTGCGTGCAGGAGAGCCAGGAGAACAGGAAGACGTTTCATCTGTTGATTTTCGGTGGGAGCCAGGGGGCGAAGGCGATTAATACGGCGGTGATTGAAGGATTGCCAGAGCTGATGACCCAGTTGCCACAATTGACAGTCACCCATCAGACCGGCCAGTCCGATCAGGCGCGGGTGGCTGAGGCCTATCGTCGCGCGGGCATCTCCGCTCAGGTCACGCCGTTTCTCTACGACATGCCTGACGAATTGCGGCAGGCGGATCTCGTGGTGGCGCGAGCCGGGGCCATGACGGTGGCGGAGCTGACCACATGCGGTAAGCCTGCCATTCTCATTCCTCTGCCCTCCGCCATCTATAACCATCAGATGCAGAACGCCAAAGTCATGGAGGCGGCAGGGGCCGCAGTCGTGCTTCCACAATCGGCGCTCACTGGCTCCACGTTGGCTCGCGCAGTGGCGACCATTCTCGGAGATCCAGCGCGAGTGCAGGCAATGGGAGCTGCCAGTTTAGCGATGAGACGAACCGACGCGGCCGAGGTCATCGTCCGCGAATGCTACGCACTCATGAAGGGCCAGCATGATGTCGACCGGTCTGGTAGAGAGGCGGGATTCTGAGGGTGCAGAGCAACGTCGTCAGAAGCAATTTTCATATCCACCGGTCGGTGGAGTAAGGCGCGCGACCATGTTTCGCAAGACGCAACAGATTCATCTAGTCGGCATAGGGGGCTCTGGGATGAGTGGCATCGCTGAGGTGCTGCTCACCCTGGGCTATAAAGTGACGGGCTCCGATCTGCAGGCCTCCGATTCGACGCGGCGATTGGAAGAGCTTGGCGGCCGTATCTTTTTCGGCCATCAGGAATCGAATGTGGGAGAGGCGCAAGTGGTGGTGATCTCCTCCGCCGTGTCGGCCCAGAACCCCGAGGTGATGGCGGCGAAGGCTAAACAGATTCCCGTGATTCCGCGGGCCGAGATGCTGGCGGAGCTGATGCGGTTGAAATTCGGCGTCGCTATTGCCGGTGCTCACGGGAAGACCACGACGACGTCGATGGTGGCTAATGTGCTAGCGCAGGGGGGCTTGGATCCCACCATGGTGATCGGGGGCAAGGTGAATGCGCTGGGAAGTCACGCTCGCCTTGGCCGGGGTGATCTCCTCGTGGCGGAAGCGGACGAGAGCGACGGGTCGTTCCTCCGTTTGTCTCCGACCATCGCCGCCGTGACGAACCTCGACCGGGAACATCTTGAGCATTACGGGAGTATGGAGCGCATCAACGAATGTTTCCTCGAATTCATCAATAAGGTGCCTTTCTATGGATTGTCCGTGTTGTGCGCGGATGACGACAGGCTGAGGGCGTTGTTTCCGAAGATCGTGAAACGCTATCAGACTTATGGGATTAGTGAGCCAGATGGAGTCAGGCCGGATTTCTTTGCGACGGACATCAGCTTGAACCAATGGGGCGCCGAGTTCCGTGCGCAGTTCCGCGGACGCAATCTGGGACCCTTCCGCCTGGCGATGCCGGGCCGACACAATGTTTCCAATGCGCTCGTGGCGATTGCGATCGGGGTCGAGTTGGATGTGCCGGTGGACCTGATTCGAAAGGCGCTGGCGGCCTACACAGGAGTGGAGCGGCGCTTCCATTTGCGAGGAGAAGTCAACGGGATCATGGTCGTGGACGACTACGGGCACCATCCGACAGAGATTAAGGCGGTCCTGTCCGCCGCGAAAGAAGGCTGGGGGGGGCGGCGGTTGGTGGTGGTGTTCCAGCCCCATCGCTATACCAGGACGCGCGATCTGCTGGAGGATTTTGCCAAGGCCTTCGCGCAATCGGACGTGCTGTTTTTGACGGAAATTTATGCGGCAGGTGAGCAGCCGATTCCCGGAGTGTCCGGAGCCAAGCTAGCCGAGATCGTTCGCGCGGCAGGCCATCCCGCTGTGACCTTTGTGGAACAGAAAGATCAGCTGGTGGAGCAGGTCTTGCCCCATCTGAAATCCGGGGATCTTGTGATTACTTTGGGGGCGGGGGATATCTGGAAGACGGGGCCAGGCCTCTTGGCCCGTTTGGCCCCTCCCGCATGATGCCATGACAAGAGGTGGGACACGTAACACGACAGCAGCGAGACAGTCTCCGCGATTCACGCAGGCGGATGTGCGGGCCGCTGTAGCAGGTCTCCGAGGCCCTATGTTCTTCCAGGCTCCGTTGCGAGAGTACACCTCATTCAAGATCGGAGGGCCTGCAGATGTGGTGGTGGAACCGATTGATATTGAGGATGTCTGTCTGGTGGTCCAGCAGGCGCGCGCACGTAAGGTCCCTCTGTTCGTCGTGGGCGGAACGAATCTGCTCATCCGGGACGGGGGCATCCGCGGCATCGTGGTCAGCCTGGTGCGGCTGCGGGCCATCAAGGAAGAGCCGGGCCACGTTCTTTATGCCGAAGGGGGAGTGGGGATGCCGACGTTGATCGGCTACGCCATCAAACATTCCCTTGCGGGGTTGGAATGGGCGGCGGGCATTCCCGGCACAGTGGCCGGTTGTGTGGTGATGAATGCTGGCACGAAGCTCGGGGAAATGAAGGATGGGGTCAAGGCGGTTCGCATGGTGAATCTGAAAGGCCAGATCGTGCACCTGGAGGCGGGCCAGATTCTCTTCGAGTATCGTCGGGCACGGTTGCCGCGCGGCATCGTCGTGGGGGTTTGGCTTCAATCGAAGCAGGGTGTCCGGTCGGAAATTGAAAAAGTGGTTAAGGACTACCTTCATTATCGGCGCGATACGCAGCCGCTCGCGATGCCAAGCGCCGGCTGTGTGTTCAAAAATCCTCCGAACGATTCTGCCGGACGATTGATCGAGACTGTGGGCCTCAAGGGCGCTCGCGTGGGCGATGCGGAAGTGTCGACGAAGCATGCCAACTTTATGGTGAACCGTGGGCAGGCGCGCGCCGCGGACGTGATCGCCTTGATCGGAAAGGTCCGCAGCGCCATTCGCCGGCGTGCCGGCGTGCGATTGGATCTTGAACTGAAAATCGTAGGTGAGGCGTAGTGCCATGAGCGATCTTCGTTCGACAGAGCGACCCTTGTTGACCCGCGCCCGCATCGGAGTGTTGATGGGCGGGCAATCGGCGGAGCGTGAAGTCTCGCTCCGGACCGGCGCCGCAGTCTATCGGTCTTTGGTGCGCCGCGGTTACGATGCGGTGGCCATCGATGTCGGTCCGACGCTCTTTCAGGATTTGTGCGAACAGAAGATTACAGTGGCCTTTCTCTCCTTGCATGGACCGGGCGGAGAAGATGGTGCGATTCAAGGATTCCTGGAAACGTTGGGCATCCCCTACACCGGCTCCAGCGTCCACGCCAGCGCGATCGGCATGCATAAAGTGACGACGAAAACGCTCCTGGCTGTCGCGCATATTCCTGTGCCAGCCGGCACGGTCGTGAAGCGAGGGAAGAAGGTGGCTATCGCCAGTTTGCTACGGAAGGCCAAGTTGCGCTGGCCCGTGGTGGTGAAGCCGGCCTCGCAAGGGTCCACGATCGGAGTCACGATTGTGCGGAAGCCTTCGCAATGGCGCGGGGCGCTGGCCTTGGCCCATCGGTACGATACGGATGCGCTGGTCGAAGCTTATATTCCAGGCCATGAGGTCACGGTCTCGATCATCGGACGGCGGGATGCGGCTCCCTTGGTGCTGCCGGCTGTGGAGATCGTGGCGCCGGGCGGGTTCTACGATTTTGCGGCGAAGTATGAGAAGGGGAAAACCCAATATCTCTGTCCCGCGCCCTTATCCGCGGCTGTGACCAAGGAAATTCGGACGTTGGCCTTGCGCACCTATGAGGTGCTGGGCTGTGAAGGGGCGGCCCGGGTCGACTTCCGTATCACGGCGCGCGGTCGTCCGTTCGTCTTGGAGATCAATACGGCGCCGGGCATGACGGAGACGAGTCTGCTGCCGATGGCGGCGGCGAAGGCCACGATTGAGTACGACGAACTGACCGAATGGATTCTGGAGTCGGCGCTTGCGCGTTTGGACCGTTCGTCGGGGGAAGGAGCCACGCTATGAAGCTGTTCATGCGGAAGCGGTCGGCGCGCAACGCTGGCCCGCGGCTGAATCAATGGAAGGGCGCGCGCGCCAGGCAAGCCTCCGATCAACGGCAACAGGCGCGTTGGGAAAAATTATTCTCGCGGGGTCGCCGGGCGCTGCGGATAGGGCAATGGATCATCGGTCTAGCGGCGCTAACGGGGGGCCTGACCTTTGTGACTAGAGTGATGGGGCCGGTGCTCCAGGAGGGGCTGGAAATCCAGTCGGCCGAGGTGGAGGGGATCCACCATGTGACGAAGTCGGAAGTGGAAGAGTTGCTAGCCTTGAAGCCAGGCATGGCGCTCCATCAGGTCAGCGTCACTTTTCTGGCTGAGCGAGTGAGGACGCATGCTTGGATTAAAGACGCGATGGTCGAACGTAGGCTGCCGCATGTGCTGCATGTGACCATCTTAGAGCGTACGCCGTCCGCGATCCTTCGCACGGGCGTCGATCATTGGTTGAGCGATGAAGACGGGCATCTCCTGGCCAAGCTGGGTAGCCAGGATGACCCCACGCTGCCCCTGCTGGTCGGACTGGAGGCGAAGGCTCTGTTGCTGGGCGATCCGCTGGCCCGTAATGCGGTGCAGTCTGGGGTCGTGCTGGCCAAGCTGATCGCCAATACGATCGAGGGTCGGGTCGAAGTGGATCTCGGGAATCCGGCGAATGTGGTGGCATCGACCAACGGGGTGCGCTTCCAGTTCGGCAACGATTCCTTGGTCGGGCAGTGGGAACGGTTCCAGAAAGTGAAGCCATCGTTCCGAGCTGTGGCACTCGACGGGCAGAAGCGCGCGGCAAACGAGATTGATTTGCGTTACGACAACCGTGTCATTGTGCGTGAAAGGGGGTGAGGGCTGTGCCGAAGCGTGATCAGATTCTTGTGGGGTTGGATATCGGGACCACGAAGATCTTTGCCATAGTTTCGGAGGTGACCGATGAGGGGACCCTTAATATCATCGGGGTCGGAACCAGTCCGTCTCGCGGCCTCCGTAAAGGCGTCGTGGTTGATATCGAGAGTACCGTTGAATCGATCAAGAAAGCGGTCGAGGAAGCGGAACTCATGGCGGCGGTTCAGATCAACTCCGTCTATACCGGGATTGCGGGCAGTCACATCTCCGCGGAGAACTGTAAGGGCGTGGTGGTGCTCAAGAAGTCGGAGGTGACGCGAGAGGACATCCATCGAGCCATCGAGAGCGCGCGGACGCTGGCGGTCATCCCTCACGAACGGCGGATCCTCCATGTCCTGCCGCGCGAATTCACGGTGGACGGGCAAGAGGGGGTGCGGGAGCCCTTGGGGCTCTCCGGTAACCGCCTTGAGGTCAACGTGCATGTGATTACTGGCGCCGTGACCTCCGCGCAGAACATCATCAAGTGTGTCAATCGCGCAGGGCTGGATGTCGTGGATATCGTGTTGCAGCCCTTAGCCTCCAGTGAAGCGGTGTTGAGCCTGGAAGAGCGGGATCTGGGCGTGGTCATGGTCGATCTCGGCGGGGGGACGACCGATCTCGCGATTTTTCTTGATGGGAGCATCAGACATTCCGCAGTGCTGCCGATCGGCGGGCAGAATTTGACGAAGGACCTGGCGATCGGGTTGCTGACCACGCAGACCGAGGCGGAGAAGATCAAGTTGCAGTACGGGATCGCCAGGACTGAATTGCTACAGGGCCATGAAACGGTAGAAGTGCCGTCGGTCGGGGACCGTTCCGCCAGGACGTTTTCGCGCCGTGACGTGGCCGAGATTCTTGAGCCACGGGTCGAAGAAATATTCGAGCTGGTCTGCCGGGAAATCGCGCGCGCTGGCTACGAGGGCATGTTGGGGGCCGGGGTGGTGATTACCGGGGGCACGTCGCTGCTCGAAGGAATGCCCGATGCGGCAGAGAAGGTCTTGAACCTTCCAGCTCGTCGCGGCGCGCCATCCGGAATCAGCGGCCTGCGCGAGATCGCGAGTAACCCCATGCACGCTACGGGGGTCGGCCTGCTGCTCCATGCCAGGCATCATACCCAGGAGAGGGCTACGGCGGGGCTGCGAGGCAGGCGGCCGTTGCGTAAGGCGTTTGATCGTATGAAGTCTTGGATGGTCGAGTTCTTTTAACCGTGAGGCGAGACGGCAGGCCGTTCCGTATATTTTATCAAGGGAGGTCCCGCAATGTTTTCATTCGAAGAGGATACGGTCTCCCCTGTCCGGATTAAAGTGATCGGGGTCGGTGGCGCCGGCTGCAACGCCATCAACACGATGATCATGTCCGGATTGGCGCGGGTCGATTTGATTGCAGCGAATACCGATCTGCAGGTGTTGGATCGCTCGCGAGCTTCTTATAAGCTTCAACTGGGGCCGGATCGGACCAGGGGGCTCGGGGCTGGGGCGAAGCCGGAAGTCGGGAAAGACGCCGCGCTGGAAAGCAAGGATCAGATCCGGGAATGTCTCGAAGGCGCTGACATGGTGTTCGTGACGGCTGGCAGGGGCGGCGGGACCGGGACTGGTGCGGCGCCGATCGTAGCGAGCATCGCGCGCGAACTCGGGATCCTGACGGTCGGGGTCGTGACGAAGCCGTTTACCTACGAAGGCCATCGCCGGATGCTTCATGCGGATGAAGGGATTCAGAATCTCCGTCGCCATGTGGATACCCTGCTCGTGATCCCGAATCAGCGCTTGCTAAGCATCGTGGATAAATCCATGCCGCTGCTCGAAGCCTTTAAGGTGGTCGATGATGTGCTCCGCCAGGCGATTCAGGGGATCGCGGATGTGATCACGATGCACGGCCATGTGAACGTGGACTTTGCCGATGTGCGCACCGTGATGTCCCATACGGGTTGCGCTGTGATGGGCATGGGCGTGGCGTGCGGGACGAACCGGGCGACTGAGGCGGCGCAAAAAGCGATCCGCAGCCCCCTGTTGGAGGAAGGCAATGTCGAGGGAGCGCGCGGGGTGTTGTTGAACATCACCGGCGGACCGAACATGTCGCTGCACGAGATCGAGGAAGCGGCCATGATCGTCCAGCAGACGGCCGATCCTGAAGCCAACATCATCGTCGGAGCGGTGATTAATCCCGATATGGGCGACGACCTGGTCGTGACGGTGATTGCCACAGGATTTGAGCGGGAAGAGCTGCCCACGCCGATGCCTGTGATTATGCCGAGGACGGCGCACACCGGGCAGCAAGCCATGGCCGGGGCCGGTGCCCAGAGGGGAGAGCGAGTCTCTGAGCTGACGAGCAAAGAGTTCGACCGCCCAACCTACCAGCGGAAGAGCAGCGATTCGCGGGGATCGATGGAGCGAGTAGCGGTGATGGCGGATGATGAGTGGGATGTCCCGACATTTTTGCGCAAGCAGGTCGATTAAGTCGCCGGTTTCCCCAGGGTGAGTCTTGTGAGCAGAGTATGGCCATGAGCGCAGCGGTTATTACGGTTCCTGCCTTTGCGTCCGCCCGTGACGGCGTCAGGCATTTTTTCGGCACGCGCCGCCATGCAGACTTGCTGGCCCTTGCAGTCGGAGTGCCTGCCCACCAGTCCGGGGCGCATGGGCGTGGCTGGCTGTTGTCCGTCAAGCAGGTGCATGGGACTGATGCCCTGGTGGTAGATCGGCCTCTGACCGATTCAGATCAGTTTCCCGGCGGGTGGGATGCATTGGTGACCGACCAGCCAGGCGTAACGGTGGCGGTGCGCACGGCCGATTGCGTCCCAGTGCTTGTGCATGACCCGCGCCGGCGTGTGGTGGCGGCGATTCATGCAGGCTGGCGTGGCGCGGTCGCTGGAATTGTTCCGAAGACGATCGCGCTGATGGCGGCTCGGTTCGGCTCGACGAGCTCGGATCTTCGCATCAGTATTGGTCCCTCCGCTGGTCCCTGTTGTTATGAAGTGGATGAGCCGGTGCTGGAGCAGCTGCGAGCGGGATTGCCTGAGTGGGAGTCGGTGTTGCGGCACTATCAGGGGCATCAGGCGAGGTTGGATCTCAAGGCTTTGATCCGCCGGCAAGTGGAAGAAGAGGGCGTCTCTGCCCCCTCGGTCTCGTCAGTGAATCTCTGCACGATCTGCCACGGGGAGCTCTTCTATTCCTATCGGCGGGAAGGTGCGGTGAAGGGGACGATGGTTAGCGGCATTACGCTGGTCTCCGGCAAATAGCCGTCAGCCCATCCACGCTGACATTTGACGGGCGGTTTCGGTAGAATGCCCAAGGACTTTTTGCGAAATATGAATTTAGCTGTGGCTGGTCAGATGCAATGGATTTACGGGTGGGCGGTTCAATCAGCGAGAATGTTCGAGACCTGCTTGAGCAGATTTGGCATGCGACGGAGCGATCCGGGGGGGCTAAAGGGAGCGTGCGCCTCGTCGCCGCCACGAAATCGGTGGGGCTGGAACAGATTCGCGAGGGTATCGCGGCGGGATTGACGATCCTCGGTGAGAACCGCCTCCAGGAGGCACTTCCCAAGATCGAGGCGTTGAAGGGACTGCCGATCCAGTGGCACTTTATCGGTCATTTGCAGCGGCGCAAGGCCCGGTCGGTCGTGGGGGTCTTCGACTTGATCCATTCGGTTGATAGCCTCGAATTGGCGGAGGAGATTGACAAGCGGGCGCAAGACGCAGGGATCAGGCAAGCGGTGTTGCTGGAAGTGAATCTTGAAGGGGAGCCGACGAAGTCTGGCTTTCAGCCAGACGACCTTGAGCGTCTGTTGCCGCAAGTGGGCGCTCTGTCCCACATAGAAGTGCGGGGGCTCATGGCGATTCCTCCTCCGGCCAGCGAGCCGGAACAGGCCCGTCCTTTCTTTCGTCGTCTGCGGGAGTTGGCCGAGCGCCTTTCGCGCCAAGGGATCAGAAGGGTCTCCTTGAAGGAACTGTCGATGGGTATGTCGAGCGATTATCCCGTGGCAGTCGAAGAGGGAGCGACGATGGTTCGGGTCGGTACGGCGATATTTGGAGCAAGGCATGTCTAATCCAACGATCACCAACAAGATTGCATTTATCGGGGGAGGCCAGATGGCCGAGGCCTTGATCGGCGGTCTGCTTGCGGGCCGGCTTTGTCCTGCCGAGTCGATCTGGGTGACTGACCCCGTTGCTGCGCGCGGCGATCACTTGAAAAGCCAGTTCGGTGTTCGGGTCGGCTCCGCCAACCGTGAGGCGATCGCCTGGGCCAATGTGGTGGTCTTGGCAGTGAAGCCCCAGACGCTTCCTGCCGTGCTCAGCGAGGTTGGTCCGGCCCTGGCCCAGTCCCTGGTGGTTTCGATTGTGGCGGGCGTGACGATCAAGACCATTGCGGAACAGATGGGCGGAGCGATGAGGGTCGTGCGGGCCATGCCGAATACTCCGGCCTTGGTTCGGGAGGGGATGACCGCCCTGGCCTTGGGCAGCGGGGTCTCTGAAGAGGACAGTCGATTGGCTCGGACGGTCTTCGAAGCGGTCGGGCGGGTGGTGCTGGTCGAAGAACGATTGATGGATGCCGTGACCGGATTGAGCGGCAGCGGCCCGGCCTATGTGTTTCTTGCCATTGAGGCCCTGGCTGACGGGGGGGTGCAGATGGGGCTCCCGCGGCAGACGGCCGAACTGCTGGCAGCCCAGACGGTGCTCGGCGCGGCCCAGTTGGTGCTAGAGTCAGGGGTCCATCCCGCGCAACTCAAAGACCGGGTGGCCTCGCCGGGAGGCACCACGATTGCTGGGCTCTATCAACTTGAACAGGGAAGCTTCCGGGCGACATTGATGGCGGCCGTCGAAGCGGCGACGATGCGATCGAAGGAGCTGGGCCGCTGATGTTTGTTGCAGGGAATGTGATTGCGGCGATTGCGACGATTCTCGATTATGTGTTGTGGCTCTATATGTGGGTGATTATCGCGCGGGCACTGATCTCCTGGGTGAATCCTGATCCCTGGAATCCCATCGTGCAATTTCTCGATCACGCGACCGAGCCGGTCTTGGCGCCGATTCGTGGCTGGGTCGGCTGGCGCATGGGAATCGATTTGTCGCCGATCATCGTGATTCTGATCATTACGTTTTTACAGATCGCAGTCGTGCAATCACTCAAGGAATTGGCCCTGAGGATGAACTGAGATGACCAGGGAGGATGCCATGAGAATTACACCCCTCGATATTCAGCAAATGGTATTCAGGGTCGGCTTTCGCGGGTATGACAAGGACGAAGTCAATCGCTTCCTTGAAGAGCTCGCACAAACGGTCGAATCGTTGACCCTGGACTCCACGCTCCAGCGCGAACGGATCCTGTCGCTGGAGCAACAGCTGGCCGAGCTGAAGCGGACAGAATCGACTCTGTCGAGCACCCTTCTGTCAGTGCAGACGCTGGCGGACGATTTGAAGCGGAATGCGCAGCGCGAGGCGGACCTGGTCGTCAAGGAGGCCGAGCTGAAGGCCGGCGAACTGATCCGTCAGGCCAGGGCCGATTTGGCCGATACGCAACGGGATCTGTCGGCGCTCCAGAAACAGCGGTTGCTCATGGTCGAACGGTTGCGCGCGTCGCTGCGAATGTTCGAACGGATGTTGGAAGTGGAAGAGCAAGAAGCGTTTGATGACGCCGCGACCGCAACGGAGAACAAGCTGGCGGGAGAGTCACGGCCGGCCTTGTGATGGGTTCGGCCTGGCCGTTTCCCCTTCGCTGATGCCCGTCCATCTGTGCTTCGGGCCGCCCGCCCCCAGCAGATTTTCCCACCGATAACTGGTTGTCGTGCCTATGGCTACTCCACAACATATTGCAGTGGCCTTGCAATCGGCCGTTGATGAAAAGGTCTTTCCCGGCGCCCAATTGGCGGTGCGTCTGCGCGGGGAGCTGCAATGCCTGTTGGTGGCAGGCCGGTTGTCGTCGCAGCCTCCCGGCCTTCCCGTGCAAGTGTCCACGATCTATGACTTGGCCTCTCTGACAAAGCCACTGGTGACGGTCACTTCGCTCTTGCTCCTGACTCAGCGAGGAAAGATTTCGCTCGACGATTCCCTGCAACAGACCTTTGCAGAGTTGGAAGGGACGCCGATCGGGCAGGCGACAGTGCGAGATCTTTTGGCCCATCGCTCGGGCTTGCCCGGCTGGCGGCCTTTGTATGAGAGACTTGCAGCGCGAGGTCTGCTCCCTGGAGGGGCCGGCGGCGATCAGCCCACCAAGTCGGCAATGTTGGAACTGATTCGTGACGAGCCGTTGATCTATGAACGGCGCGAGCGAAGCCTCTACAGCGATCTTGGATTTATTCTGCTGGGATTGCTAGTGGAGCGTCTGAGTGGCATGGCCTTGGACCGCTGGTTTGCAGAAGCGATCGCAAGACCGATGGGGGCTGACCCATTGTTATTTTGTCCCGTAACAGGGAATGGTCAATCTTCTATTGATGTGGCAAGGATTGCTCCGACTGAATGGGACGAGAGGCGCCAGCGGTTATTGCGCGGCGAGGTGCATGACGAAAATGCCGCGGCGATGGCCGGGGTTGTGGGCCATGCAGGTCTGTTCGGGACCGTCGAGTCTGTGCTGGCCGTGTCAGGGGCCTGGCTCAACGCGTATCACGGGAAAGAGTCGATGCTGGATGGCGCGTTGGTCAGGCAGTTTACGATGCGCCAGGAATCGGCCTTCCAATCCAGTTGGGCCTTGGGATGGGATACTCCGTCTGCTTCCTCTTCGGCCGGGTCCTGTTTTTCTGAACAGTCGTTCGGGCATCTCGGCTATACGGGAACATCTTTGTGGGTCGACCCACTGTGCGAATTGGAAGTAGTGCTGCTCTCCAACCGGGTACATCCCAGCCGGAAGAACGAGAAGATTAAGATCTTCCGCCCACTCATTCACGATCTTGTGTATCGAAAGTTTGTGGCAAGGGCAGAACGTTGAAAAGGTCCGTCAGCTTCGTTTTCGGCTCATCGAAATCCTCAACGTACCCCGGATACGTTTCTGGTTTCGACTCGTCTGCGGCCTTGCTAAAGGCCATTGTGAGCGTTCTGCGCACGTGTGGGCCAGTGAAGCGGTGGGACGGCAGCCGGGATAATCGGGGGCTACGCCAGGTCTTGATAATCGACCCAGGTTTCTTTTTCGGCAAGATACTTTGTGCCTTTGAAATTGGCGCGGGTTCTTAGTTGTTTGAAGCCGAATCCCTGCATCGCTCCGATGAGTTCCTTCACGGCAGCGCCGATGGTTGAATGTGAATGTCCCTCAACTGTCAGGGCTTCATACATGGTCTTGGCAGCGTAGCCGGAGGGGGTTCGATTGACGAGGACGGCGCGATTAAAGTACCGGTCACTCGGATCAACTCCTTCGACCTGGTGCTTTTCGACGAGACCTTCTTTTTTGAAGAGCAGGGGCAGCGAACTCATCACGACCTCCATGACCGGCAAGTGAAATAGCTCGAAGATTCAATTATAGGGAGAGGCTCTGCCGACTGCAAGCCGTTGACATCCGCGGAGCGCCCTCCTATCATTCCCCCCCCGCTAGGGGAGAGAATCGGCCCTGGAAAGTATGAATATCCCCAACAGTTTGACCATCATCCGGATCCTCCTGATTCCCTGCTACGTCGGGTTGTTGGTCTATGAGCGGTTCGATCAAGCGCTGATCGTGCTGATTGTGGCGGGCATCACTGACGCGCTCGATGGGGCGATCGCCCGTATCACGAATCAGCATACGAAGCTGGGGGCCGTGCTGGACCCCTTGGCCGACAAGCTGCTCCTGGCCTCCGGGTTCGTCACGCTGTCGCTGATTCATTTGATCCCCTCCTGGGTCGCCATCCTCGTGGTCAGCCGGGATTTGATCTTGATGCTGGGTACGGTGGTGGCGCATGTCACGGATTCCCACGTGGACATTACCCCCACGTTCCTGGGAAAGGGCACGACGTTGTTTCAGCTATCTTATATTGTGATGGTGATATTCCTGAGTTCCCATGATTTCAACCCCGCTGTTATGCCGCCGCTCTTGCTCTGCATGGTTTCCTTCACGCTTCTCTCCGGCCTGCACTATCTTTACCGGGGCTATCGGCACACGAGTGCGACCAATAGCTAATTCGAATGGCTGATTAACGGCATTGAAAAATATTTACTCTTGCAGGCGCTCGAGCGGACCAACTAGGTTAAGAAAAAAGTTGCCAGGTTCCTCAAACTCAATACGCGATCGCTCCGTTATTGATTAGAGAAGGATGCGATCAAGGGAGGTCCTAATTAGCCCGCCACTAAGCTCCTCGGCGATCACCGTTTTTGCTCCGGCCAAAATTAATCTCATTCTCCGTATCCTCGACCGCCGTTCCGACGGGTTTCATAACCTCTGGTCGATCATGCAGACGGTCGGGCTTGAAGACGAGGTGCGGATCAGGCTCTGTCCCGACCGGCCTGGCATCCATTTGAGCTGTGACGCCGTGCAGTTGGCGGCGGATGAAAGCAATCTCGTCTATCGCGCCGCCGCCGCGGTTTTAGCGCGAACCCGGCGATCGGTCGGTCTCGACATTGAACTGCGGAAACGCATTCCCATGGGCGCGGGTCTGGGTGGGGGGAGCAGCGATGCCGCCGCGACGATTATCGGATTGAATCGTTTATTGCGGCTCGGCTGGTCGTCGCTGGAGATGACTGATGTCGGACAAGCGCTGGGGAGCGATGTGCCTTTCTTTCTTTTTGCTCCCTCGGCATTTGTGACCAGTCGGGGTGAAACGGTTCGTCCGGTCGTGGTTGAGGGAACGCGCTGGGTCCTGTTGGTCAATCCAGGGTTCGGGGTCAATACCAAGTGGGCCTACCAGGAATTGGCTGCTACCAGGACCGGGGTCACGTCTTTATCCCAGATCCAGTGCGAGCTCGATCGGCAGGCACGGGTGAGTTGGCCGCAATTGGCTGCCGCCGCCGCGAATGACTTCGAATCTCCCGTCTTTGCTGCGCAGGAGAAGCTCTTGGAGATTAAGCAGCGTCTGCAGGCGCAAGGGGCTGAGATTGCGCTGTTGTCCGGAAGCGGGGCGACGGTGTTCGGGGTCTTTGCAGATGAAGCGGCCGCGCGTCTGGCCCAGGCCACGTTTGCGGGTGAGCAGGGGATGACCCTGTTCGTCGTCCCGAATTGTTCCGGCCCACTCCTCGTACAAGAGGGAGCTCCGCGATAGGACTCGGTTGACAACCTTCCGTGCATTCCGTTAGAGTTTGGCCCTTTAGTTGGCTTCCTCAATAGCGCGCAGTTCAGAGGGGTAGGCGAGCAGTACCGTTGCGCCTGCCGAACGCCGTCGAGACGAACCACGCAACGAAATCAGAATCTTAGCAGTTGTATCCAAAGGATTATCTGGAAAATCAATGAGTGGAGCGATCAAGATATTCTCCGGTAATGCGAATCCGGCCTTGGCCCATGAGATTTGTGCCTATCTCGGGATAAAGCTTGGCGAGGCCACGGTTGCATCATTTAGCGACGGTGAGATTCGCGTCAAGATCGAGGAAAACGTGCGCGGCGCCGACGTCTTCGTCGTGCAGTCCAGCTGTCAGCCGGTCAATGACTCCCTGATGGAGCTGTTGATCATCATTGATGCGCTCAAACGGTCCTCCGCGAATCGCATCACCGCAGTCATCCCCTATTTTGGCTATGCCAGGCAGGATCGCAAGGACCAGCCGCGGGTGCCGATCTCGGCGAAGCTCGTGGCCGATCTGATCAGCACGGCCGGCACGGACCGCGTCCTGACGATGGACCTCCATGCGGGACAGATCCAGGGATTCTTCAATATCCCGGTGGACCATCTCTACGCGCTTCCCGTCCTGCTGGATTACATTACCAAGCAAAAGATCAGCGATCTGGTGGTGGTGTCTCCGGACGCCGGTGGCGTGGAGCGGGCCAGAGCATTTGCGAAACGGCTGCAAGCGAATTTGGCCATTATCGACAAGCGGCGTGAAGGCCCCAACCTGACGCAGGTGATGAACATCATCGGCGACGTGTCGGGCAAGAGCGCATTGTTGTTGGACGACATGATCGACACGGCCGGCACTATCGTGAAGGGGGCGCAGGCCTGTTTTGATAAGGGGGCGCGGGAAGTCTGGACCGCTTGCACCCACGCTGTGCTGACCGGGCCGTCGTTGGACCGGATCCAGCAGTCCTGCCTGAAACAGGTGATCGTCACTAATTCGATTCCGTTGCGGGGCAAGGAGCAGATCTGTCCGAAGTTACATCAATTATCGGTCGCGCCACTTTTGGGTGAAGCGATCCGGCGTATCCATGAAGATGAGTCGGTCAGTTCATTGTTTGCCTAGCTTGAGATCACAGCATATGAAGATTAGCGAGAAGGGGACGGAGGAACACCATGAAATTTGAACTAGCAGTCACAGTAAGAGAAACAGCGGGCAAAGGTGCAACGCGCCAGCTTCGGCGGGAAGGCAAGATCCCCGGGGTGTTATATGGGCAGGGGGAATGCCTGATGTTGACGATTGAGCCAGATAGCTTGGTCAAGATTTTGAAGGCCCAGTCCGGAGGGTCCGCGCTCGTGTCGCTCACGTTGCTTGGCGCGAAGTCTAAACCGAAACGGACTGCGCTCCTGCGCGATTTCCAGGTTGATCCGGTCGAAGGCAATGTGCTGCATGCGGATTTGTTTGAAATCTCGATGAATAAGCCGATTCGCGTCAAGGTGCCCCTGCATTTGACCGGCGGCGTGCCGGCTGGCGTCAAGGAAGGCGGTATCTTGCACCACAATATGCGCGAGTTGCATATCGAATGTTTGCCGGATGTGTTGCCGGACTTCATCGAAGTTGATGCGTCTGGTCTCAATATTTCGCAGGGCCTCCATTTGAAAGATGTGGTCGTGCACGAAGGGATCCGCTATCTCGACGATCCTGAGCAGATGGTCGTGAGCGTGGCAGCGCCGATCACGGAAGCCAAGCTTGAATCGCTCCTGGCTAGCGGTACGGCAGTGGCAGAGGGCGGGAAAGAGCCTGAAGTGGCGGCCAAGGGCAAAGTTGAAGGCGCGGCTGGCGGCGATGCGGCGAAGGCTGGTGTGGTTGCCGATGTCAAGGGCGGTGACAAGAAAGGCGCTGCTGCGCCAAAAGCTGAGAAGAAAGAAACCGAAAAGAAGAAGTAACGTTGCGTCTCATTCTTGGGCTGGGCAATCCGGGCGCGTCCTATGTCAAGACCCGCCACAACGCCGGTATGTGGACTATCGAGCGGGCAGCCGCTCGGTGGTCCATCCGTCTCTCCAGGCGCGGGATGGCCCAGCGCGGCTCGGGACGACTCGGGTCGGAACTCATCGAACTTGCCGGCACGCTCGACTGGATGAATCTTACCGGTCCTCCACTCAAAGGTCTCCTTCGCGAGTATTCACTGACAGCCGACGATCTCATCCTCATCCACGACGATCTAGACCTTGACCTGGGACGTCTCCGGATCAAGCAGAGCGGCGGGCATGGGGGACACAACGGAATCAAGTCGATCATTGAGGCGATCGGGACGCCGGAGTTTGTGCGGATCAAGATCGGAATCGGCCGGCCGGCTCCGCGCCAGGATTCAGCTGATTACGTGCTACAGGCCTTTACGACAGAAGAGGTCGAGGTCTTAAGCCCCTGTCTGGATCGAGCCGTCGATGCCCTGGACTGTCTGATCCACCAGGGAACGGCTGCAGGGATGAACCAGTTTAATATACGGGAGAATCCGGAAGGGGATGCGGGGGCGCAGCCTGGCTGAGCGCAGGGTCGAAAGCGCGTCCCCCTTGGTTTGACAGTTTCTTCAAGGCCATGGTAGTTTTACCCCTTCGCGCTGGCTGAACCAGCTCGCCAACACCTTGCTCCCGACTTGTTCGGGGGCCTTTGTCCAGGAGGATTGCTTCATGGAGCTCTACGAGTCTCTGTTCATTATCCGTACGTCTATCTCCGATGAGGAGACCGCTGCCCTGATCGCCAAGATGAAGGCAGTGGCGGAAAAGACCGGCGCACAGTTCATCAAATCTGAAAATTTGGGCAAGAAGAAGCTCGCCTATGAGGTGAAGCGGGAGCGGAAGGGCACGTACGCCTACTTCTACTTCAGAGCGCCCAGTATCACGGTTGCTGAATTGGAGCGATCTTATCGTCTGGAAGACCCCATCATCAAGTTTTTGACCGTCCATCTGAAAAAAGAACTAGTGGCGCCACGTCCGCTCGAGGCGTCATCGGAGGAGTTCGCCGGTGGCCGGGTTTAATAAAGTCATCCTCATCGGGAACCTCACGAGAAGCCCCGAGCTACGGTATACGCCGAACGGAACGCCGGTGGCCAGTTTGGGCTTGGCGGTCAGCCGGCGCTATAAGCAGGGGGAGGAATTGAAAGAGGAAGTCTGTTTTGTCGATATTGTGGTGTTCGGCAAGCAAGCGGAACATTGCGGGCAGTACCTTAGTAAGGGGAGCGGGGTCATCGTTGACGGGCGGCTGCAGCAGCGCCGGTGGGAAACGGAAGACGGCCAGAAGCGCAGTAAGCACGAGGTGGTGGCCCAAACGGTAACGTTCATGCCGAAGCGCCAGGATGGCAGCGGTGGGGCTGAGGCGCCGGCGCATGATGATGTCGGCTATGAACCCGAAGAGCACGTCTAACAGAGAGGGAGACGGTTATGGAGCGTGAACAGGGCGGAGATCGTGAGGGGGGCGGTGGAGGCGGACGGTTTTTTCAACGCCGCAGGCCTTGCCGGTTTTGCATTGAAAAAGGGGCGATTGATTTCAAAGATGTCGGTTTGCTGAGAAACTTTTTGACGGAGCGTGGTCGGATTGTCCCGCGGCGGATATCCGGCAATTGCATGAGGCACCAGCGCGAATTGACGGCAGCCGTCAAGCGCGCTCGGCACGTCGCCCTCATCAGCTTTGCGGAAGAGAGATAGATAACCGGTGACGTTGGGGATGGGAATGCAGGTAGGTGCCACGATGGATTTATTGACGCCCCTACTAGCGGGCATCACGGACGACGGGCTCTCGCTGGTTGGCGAGGTCACGGCCGAAGAGCTCGGCTTGACTAAGGATGATGCCTCGGCCCGTGGCCCTCTGGCTGTCAGTCTGGACCTAACCAACGTCGAAGGGCTGGTTGCCGTGACCGGTGTGCTGGAAGGCACGATCGTACGCGAGTGTGTGCGATGTTTGAAGCAGTATGAAGATTCCTTGGCCTTTTCTGTGCGGGCGGCTTTTATTCCGGAGCCCAAGCCAGGGTCGAAGCTTCCGAATCGCGTCGACCCCAGAAAGGCGCGCGAGGAGGCCGCAGCGGCCGAAGAAGAAGAGGATCTGGACGATCAGTATCAATATCAGGGTAACCGTCTCGATCTCGCTCCCATGTTACGCGAGCATGTGATCCTGGCGGCGCCGATGCAGCCGATCTGCAGCCACGAGTGTTTGGGGCTGTGCGCGCGATGCGGGAAGAACTTGAATGAGGGGCCCTGTCAGTGTGCCGCGGAACCACCGATTCCGACGTTTCGGGTGGTCCAGAGCATGAAACGCAAGACCGGCGGATCATCAGCCTCCGAGGCCTGACCGTCTGCTACGAAGAGTGAGAAGGAGTTGCCATGCCAAATCCGAAACATAAACATTCACGGGAACGCCGCGATACGCGACGCACCCAGAAGTTGCGCATGACCCCGCCGGGCATGTCCGTCTGTCCGCAGTGCCATGAGATCAAGCTGCCTCATTACACCTGTTTGAAGTGCGGAACGTATAAGGGCAAGGCGGTCATCCAGGTCGAAGAGTCCTAGGCCATTCGTGCCTGTGGGCAAGGCCCACAGGCACGAATGCTTCAAGGATCACGGCGGGGTCATCTCTGCTCGCCTGTTGCGTCAATCATTTCACTGCTTTACACTTCTCCTGCATGTCGCGTGGTGACGGCCGGTCGTCGACCGTGACCGCGTGGCACATCATCATTCGATGAGTACCTGGTCGCTATGAGAATTGCGCTTGATGCCATGGGCGGTGACCATGGACCGGCCCCGGCCATTGAGGGGGCGCTCCAGGCTGCCCAGGAATGTGATGTTGAGGTCATCCTTGTCGGCGATGAGGCCCTACTCACCGCCGAATGTCGACGCCTTGGCTGTACCGATCCTCGTCTATCGATTCGCCATGCCTCGCAAGTCGTCGAGATGCACGAATCGCCCGCGACGGTTGCCCGTAAAAAGAGAAATTCCTCCATTTGGATTGCGACCGAGTTGGTCAAGAGCGGCGAGGCCAGCGCGGTTGTCAGCCCCGGGAACACCGGCGCCAGCATGGTGGCCTCTTTTTTTGTGCTCGGGCTGACCAAAGGTGTTGAGCGTCCGGCGATTGCGACCTGCCTGCCTACGCTGACCGGCATGGCCATCATGTTGGATGTTGGGGCGAACGTAGATTGTAGCGCCCAGCATCTGGCGCAATTCGCCATTATGGGGAATGAATACGGCAAGCATTTTTTCGGGAAGCCCAATCCGAGCGTCGGACTCTTAAGCATCGGGGAAGAGGACAGTAAAGGCAATGAAGTGACGAAGGAAGCCTTCAAGCTTTTGAAGGCCAGCTCGCTCAACTTCATCGGGAATGTCGAGGGCCGCGATGTGTACAGCGGGAGTGCGGATGTGGTGGTGTGCGACGGATTTATCGGGAACGTTGCGTTGAAGATTTCCGAGGGCGTGGCCGATACGATCAAGAAATTGCTGCTCAAGGAAATCTCAGGGTCCTTCTTCGGCCGCTTGGCTTACCCGCTCATTGCCAAGCCGTTGCTGAATTTGAAAAAACGAATCGATTACGCAGAATTCGGCGGGGCGCCCCTATTGGGCGTCAACGGCATTACGATGATCTGTCATGGCCGTTCGTCTGCCAAGGCGATTAAGAATGCCATTCGTCGGGCGAAAGGCTTGGCCGAGAGTCGCGTCGATGAGTTGATCCAACGTGATATTCAAGAGAGCCTCTCGCAACCTAAACCGGCTGGGGATGTTTCAACATGAGGGCCCGCATTGCGGGGACCGGCTCCTATGTGCCGACCAAAGTGCTGACGAATGCTGATTTGGAAGCGATGGTGGCCACCTCGGACGAATGGATCGTCGAGCGGACGGGTATCCGCGAGCGGCATGTGGCTGGTCCCGGTGAAGCCTGTTCCGATCTGGCAGTGAAGGCGGCGGAGCGGGCCTTAGCTGCTGCGGGGGTGAGTGCGGCCGATCTCGATCTGATTCTGTTGGCAACCTGTACGGGTGATTATCCTCTGCCTGCCACGGCCTGTGTGATCCAGCATCGTTTGGGAGCCACGAAAGCGGCGGCCTGCGATTTGTCGGCCGCCTGTTGCGGGTTTGTCTATGCCCTATCGATGGCGGATGCCTATATCAAAACCGGCATGCGCCATGTGTTGATCATCGGGTCGGAAGTGATGTCGGGGATTACCGACTGGACCGATCGCAACACCTGCATTCTATTCGGCGACGGAGCCGGATCCGCCGTAATCAGCGCCAGTGAAAATGACCATGGAATTCTTTCGACGCACCTTTGTTCCGATGGCAGTCTCTGCGATTTGATCACGGTGCCAGGGGGCGGGTCGCGCCTGCCTCCTTCTGAGAAAGTCGTGGCGGAGCGGATGCAGTATATTAAGATGAAGGGGAACGAGACCTTCAAGGTGGCGGTGCGGACCCTAGAGGAAGTGGCGAGGGAGACCTTGGCTTCGAATAATCTTGGTGTCGAGGATCTCGACCTTTATGTGCCACATCAAGCCAACATTCGTATTCTGAAGGCAGTGGCCAGCCGTCTTGGACTTCCTCCTGAAAAAGTGATGTTGAACCTCGATCGCTACGGGAACACCTCGGCTGCTTCGATTCCTATTGCCCTGGATGAAGCGATGCGTCAGGGCCGGATTAAAGAGGGTAGCTTGGTCATGCTGGGGGCCTTCGGGGCCGGCTTGACCTGGGCCTCGGCACTCATCCGATGGTAGGACAAGAAACGAGCAGCTATCCGCGTACAGCTTGCGAGCGTAAGAAACTTTTCCCGTTGACATTCAAGAGAAATTCGACGATATCTAAGCACGGAAACGGCGCATGGCGCCCTCTCCAGTTTTGAGTATTATTATAATGATGAGAGCAACCAGTAGCCCCGTGCGATCACTCCGGTAGTATGACGATTCTCCAATCAACAAGGTCTTCCAATGTTGGATTGGTCTTTCCTGGCCAGGGGTCCCAGTCGGTCGGGATGGGCCGAGCCTTGGCCGAGTCCAATCCCGGCATCCGTAGTCTCTACGAGGAGGCCTCGTCGGTGCTGGGTTATGATATTGCCGCGCTTTGTTTCGAGGGGCCGGTAGAACGGTTGAATCTCACGGAATATACGCAGCCTGCCCTGTTGGTGAGCAGTCTGGCCTCGCTCCGTGCATTCGAGCCGTTAGGGATCACGCCGGTTGCGGTCGCAGGCCATAGTTTGGGAGAATATTCAGCTCTTGTAGCAGCTGGGGGCCTGACCTATCGTGACGCTGTGGCGATTGTGCAGAAGCGGGGCCGTTATATGGCCGAAGCTGTGCCGCTAGGGACCGGGTTGGTTGCCGCGCTGCTCGGCCTGACGACCGATATCGTGAAAGAGCTCTGCCGGGAAGCTTCTGCTGTCGGACTGGTGGCTGCGGCGAATTTCAATTCGCCTGGGCAGGCGGTCATTGCCGGAGAAAAGGCTGCTGTCGAGCGGGCCATTGAGCTGGCGAAGGCCAGGGGCTGTAGGAAGGCGATTCCACTCCCTGTTAGCGTGCCGGTCCATACGCCACTGATGCAGAAGGCGGCCGATCGACTGGCGGGCGATTTAGCCGGGATCGCCTGGTCCGATCTGAAGATGCCCTTGGTGAATAATGCGGAAGCCAGGTTAATCAGCAAGGCCGGCGATATCCAGGCCTCGTTAGTGCGGCAGTTGCCTTCGTCGGTGCTCTGGGAAGATTCGGTGAAGGCGATGGCTGCGATGGGCGTGACGACGTTTCTCGAAGTCGGGCCGGGAACGGTGTTGAGCGGGTTGATCAAACGAATCGTGCCGGACGCAGTGACCTTGAACGTGAATGATCCAAAGTCGCTCGAGGCGACTCGCGCCGCGTTGAGTGCGTGAAGAGATGTGAGGAACGAACGAATGTCATTACATGGTAAGGTTGCAATTGTCACAGGGGCGGCGCAGGGTATCGGCCGGGCGATCGCCGAAGCGCTGGCGCAGGCCGGGGCGGATATCGTTGTGGCCGACCTCGATCCGAGCCGGTCGAAGGACACGGTTGCGGCGGTGGAGCAGTTGGGCCGCAAGGCGCTGAACGTCAAGGTCGATGTGGCGAACGGCACTGACACCAAAGCCATGGTCGATCAGGTGATGAAGGAATGGGGGAAGGTCGATATCCTGGTCA
>SXGQ01243943.1_pt1 | contig 66404 bp, 72 predicted proteins | sample 3178371 | NCBI WGS metagenome assembly SXGQ01 (sample SAMN11356859, study PRJNA531348) | freshwater metagenome | isolation source: freshwater sample F1-20 | place: China: Fuxian Lake, Yuxi | collected 2017-12-25
AAATTCGGATAAATCTACTTTATTATTAGCGCATTTTGGGCACCCGCATTTTCTATTTATATGAAAATCAGGTATTTGAATAAATTCACCATGTTCTCTACATATTATAATAATTTGTGTATCAGCATTTATGTAGTTCACTTTTGAATAATCATATTTATCATTATGTATATCTTTTGCTTTTTCAATAAAAGAAGCCGTATCCAAGCTGAAAATTTTTGGCACATTTTTGACAATTGTAATTAGATAAATGGTTTGATGGTGTTTGTTGAAAATCTTCGTGCTCTCTACATATTATAGTAATTTTTGTTTTAGCATTTATATAATTAACTTTTGAATAGTCGTATCTATTTTTATGGATTTTATTTGCTTTAGAAATAAATAATTCGGTTTTATTAGTGTGTATTAACATTAATATACTATATAAGAATATTATAAGTTGTTTTGGTAACAAATTATTTCATTTTTATTAATTTTAGGTAAAATGTAATTTTTATTTAATTTTAATTAAATTTTAATTAAATTTAATTAAATTATTTTCCAAAAATTTTTTTTCTTTAGCATCTATATAAAATGGGAGGAGGATTAATGCAACTCGTAGCTTATGGCGCACAAGATGTTTACCTAACTGGTAACCCGCAAATCACTTTCTGGAAGGTAACTTACAGAAGGTACACTAACTTTGCCATCGAATCGATTGAGCAAACTTTTAACGGCCAAGCCGATTTTGGACGCAGAGTCCAATGTGTCATCTCCAGAAACGGAGACTTGGCGTACAGAACATATCTCCAAGTTACACTACCCGAGATCAACCAGCTTATGGGTCTCGGAAACTACACCACCGGCCAAAACACCGGTGTCTATGCCCGTTGGTTGGATTACCCCGGTGAGCAACTTATCGCTCAGGTTGAGGTTGAGATTGGTGGTCAAAGAATCGATCGCCAATATGGTGACTGGATGCACATCTGGAATCAGCTCACCATGACCTCTGAGCAACAAAGAGGCTACTTCAAGATGATTGGTAACACCACCCAGCTTACCTTCATCACTGATCCCTCTTTCTCTGATGTTGAGTCCCCTTGCGACTCCTTGGCTCCCCGTCAAGTTTGCGCTCCCCGTAACGCTCTTCCTGAGACCACCCTTTACGTGCCTCTCCAATTCTGGTTTTGCACCAACCCCGGTTTGGCTCTCCCTTTGATTGCTCTCCAATACCACGAGGTCAAGATTAACCTTGATATCCGCCCTATTGATGAGTGCTTGTGGGCTGTTACCACCTTGAACTGCAACACCAACCCTTACCCTGCTTCCAACGCTGTTGCTACACAATACAACGTTGGACGCCCCGTCCCTGCCACCATTGCTTACAATCAGTCTTTGGTTGCTGCTTCTTTGTACGTTGACTATGTGTTTTTGGACACTGATGAGAGACGCAGAATGGCACAGAACCCCCACGAGTACCTTATTACTCAGCTCCAGTTCACCGGTGATGAGTCTGTTGGTTCTTCGTCGAACAAGATCAAGCTCAACTTTAACCACCCCGTTAAGGAGCTTATCTGGGTCGTCCAGCCCGATCAGAACGTTGACTACTGCTCGTCTTTGACTTGCGATGCTCTCCTCTTCAAGGTCCTCGGCGCCCAACCCTTCAACTACACTGATGCCATCGATGCTCTCCCCAATGCTATCCACGCTTTCGGAGGTCCTCAATCTGTTGCTGCTGATTCCCGTGCTTACATTGATGCCCGTGGTTTGTTCCAAGACGCTGGTGCTCTTGACTACATTCCCCCCGATGGTTTCACTGGTTACTGGCACGGTCCCTCCAATCCTTACAATGAGGTTAACTTTGGAGGTAATGCTATTCCCTTGAACACCACTGGTCTCCCTCCTTCTATCATTGCTTCTCTCCAAGAGTCAGGTAGTCACAAGGATAACTCTGGTGTCTCTGATGCCGGTACCTTCGTCCTCTCTGAGACCTCTTTGGACATGCACTGCTGGGGACAAAACCCCGTCGTCACCGCTAAGCTCCAACTTAACGGCCAAGATCGCTTCTCTGAGCGTGAAGGATCTTACTTCTCTTGGGTCCAACCTTACCAGTCCCACACCAGAAACCCTGATGAGGGTATCAACGTGTACTCCTTTGCTCTCCGCCCTGAGGAACACCAACCCTCGGGAACTTGCAACTTCTCCAGAATTGATAACGCTACCCTCCAGCTTGTCCTCTCCAACGCCACCGTTGAGGGAACCAAGACTGCCAAGGTTCGTGTCTATGCTACCAATTACAACGTGTTGAGAATTATGAGTGGTATGGGAGGGCTCGCGTATAGTAATTAAAAATCTTGTTACGATTTATCGTCACATTATTTTTTATATATTTTAATAATTAATTATTCCTTTTTAATTATTAAAGCAAAAAACAATATAGAGTTATAACTATAATATAACTTATAAAATGAGCGTAGATATAGTAGACCTTATCGAGAACAACCCAATTACCAAATTTTCTGGTGATTATCAAAGCAAATTAGTTGAAAAAGTTAAGAATAATTTCACAAATTATGAACAACAAATGTTTTTATCAAGTTTTTACTGTTATTTAAAATATGATTCTAAAAATGATTACATTATTGATTTAGATAATATATGGCAATGGCTTGATTTTAGTCAAAAAATTAAGGCAAAACAAATGTTAGAAAAAAATTTTACAATTAACAAAGACTATAAATTATTGCTTTACCAACAGGTAAAGCAAACAAATCAAACCAAAGGAGGTCACAATAAAGAAACATTTATGTTAAATGTCGAAACCTTTAAAAAATTTTGTTTAAAGGCTGGAACAAAAAAAGCTGATGAAATACATGATTATTTTATTAAACTTGAAAATATCATGTTTGAAATCGCAAAAGAAGAGGGTGATGAGTTAAAACAACAAGTTCTTACATTAGAAAATAAAAATAAATCAATGGAAGAAAAAATAATTAAACAAAAGGAATTAGATAATGAAAAATTTTTATTAAAAGAATATACAAATATAGGATGTATGATTTACATAATAAAAGTAAAAATAAATGATGATGGAACATATATTGTAAAAATAGGACATAGTACAAAAGGAATTAAAGAAAGATATAATGAATGTAAATTAAAACATACAAATATATTGTTATTGAATTGTTTTGAAGTTGATAAAAGTTATCAATTTGAACAATTCTTACATGGACACCAAAATATCTATCCAAATAAAGTAACTGATTTACTTGGTCATGAAAAAGACAAAGAACTATTTTTAATTGGAAATGAATTAACATATCAAACATTGTTAAAAATTATTGAAACCAATATTGATAATTATAATTATAAAGTTAGAGAATTATTATTAGAAATTGAAAATTTAAAACTAAAGCAAACTACTCAAGTAATTAACAATGATAATGAATTATTAAAAGAACTTGTAAATGCCAATAAATTACTTACAAATAAGGTATGTTTTCTCGAAACCTCTATACACCTAATTCTTAACAAACTTAATTCTCAAGAAACTAAAGTTGTAACTGGATTTAATCAACAACTTCCACATTTGGGACCACGACTACAAAAAATTAATCCAGAAACAATACAGCTAATTAAAGTTTATGAATCAGTAACAGAAGCTATGAATGAAAATAAAAATATTAAACGTCCAAGTATAGCAAAGGCCGTTGAGGAAAATACTATTTATTGCGGTTTTAGATGGCAACTAGTAGAAAGAAATTTAGATCCAAATATTATTCATTCTTTAGAACCAACAAAGGGAACAAAAGTGCAAAATTTAGGTTATATTGCCAAATTAAATATAGACAAAACTCAAATTTTAAACGTATATTTAGATAGAAAAACAGCATCTCAACAAAATGGGTTTGAAAGTTCATCAGCCTTAGACAATCCAGTTAAAAATGGAACAATAGTAAATAACCATTATTACACATTATATGACAAATGCGAAGCAGATTTAATAAACAATTTTGAAGCAGAATATGGAAAACCACTTTTATACAAAAACGGTGTTGGACAATATGATTTAGATAACAATTTGGTTAATGAATTTACGTGTAAATATGACTGTATTCGTGAATTAAAAATGAGTGACAAAACATTGACAAAAGCTCTCGATAAAGATATTCAATATAATGGTTTTTACTATAAAAGTATTGGAAACAAATTAAAACTACTGTAAACATTATTCCCTTTAAAAATAGTTTAAATACTAAATACATAATTATATTAAATGTTAAAACCCATAGTAGTTCTTGTATTTGGCGGAAATGGTTGGATTGGCTCCAAGGTGGTCAAATTGTTACAAAATTCGAATACTACAGTTATAAAATCAAGTTGTCGAGCAGATGATGTAAATGCGATACAAAAGGAAATAGATGATATTGGAAATGTCACACACATAATGAGTTTTATTGGGCGAACCCACGGAACATATAATAATGAAGTAATTGGAACTATTGACTACTTGGAAAAGCCAGGTAAATTAGTAGACAATATGAGAGATAATTTGTTTAGTCCAATTGGTCTTGCTGAAATAAGCAAAAAAAACAGTATTCATTTTACTTATTTAGGTACAGGGTGTATTTTTGAATATGATGATGAACATTTATTTGGCGACCAAGAAACCGGCTTTTTAGAAGCTGATTTGCCCAATTTTGTCGGTTCATCGTATTCAATTGTAAAAGGATATACTGATCGATTAATGCAACTATTGTATTCAGATAGCACGCTGAATGCCAGAATTCGTATGCCTATTACAGATGAGCAAGATAGCCCGCGCAATTTTATTACCAAGATTACGAGTTACAAGAAGGTGTGTTCAATTCCAAACTCAATGACCGTATTAGATGAATTATTACCGGCATTAATTGAATTAGCATTAAAAGGAGAAGTTGGAACCGTTAATTTAACAAATCCTGGACTAATTTCGCATAATGAAATATTAACAATGTACAAAGAAATAGTGGATCCTGATTTTACTTGGGAAAACTTTTCAGTGGAGGAGCAAAATCAAATATTAGCATCAAAGCGTTCAAATAATTGTTTGAATACAAATAAGCTATCACAGCTTCATTCAGTTTTACCAATTAAAGAATCAGTAAGAAATACTTTAATTAGAATGAGAGAGAAAAATAATATTATATAAATTACAATTAATGTATTTACGAAGAATAAATATATAAATAATTATTTTAATAATAATAAAATATGAAAAACTTATTGATAACCGGTGGTTGTGGATTCATAGGCTCAAATTTTATTAACTATTTTTTTAACTTGGATAAAGATATAAACATTATAAATTACGATGCTATGTACTATTGTGCCAGTGAAATGAATGTAAATCAAGAAATTCGTGAATCGACAAGATATAAATTAGTAAAAGGCAATTTGTGTTCATTTGATTTAGTTAGGTATGTATTAGAAAATAACAAAATAGATACTGTTATTCATTTTGCAGCACAATCGCACGTCCAAAATTCTTTTGAGGATTCGCTTCAATATACAAATGATAATGTAGTAGGCACACATACTTTATTAGAATGCTGTAGACGTTATGGAAATATTGAGCGTTTTATTCATATTTCCACAGACGAAGTTTATGGCGAATCAATGTTAGAAGAAAACGAAGAAAAAAAGAACGAGGAGTCGATTTTATGCCCGACTAATCCATATGCCGCGTCAAAAGCTGCCGCAGAATTAATTGCAAAATCATATTACCATTCTTTTAAAATGCCTATTATAATTACGCGCGGTAATAACGTTTATGGTCCCAATCAATATCCCGAAAAATTAATACCATTATTTATAGAATTATTAATAAATAATAAACCGGTAACAATACAGGGTGACGGTTCAAATGTACGTGCTTTTTTACACGTTAACGATGTTTGTTCAGCTTTGAATTTGGTTTTGAAAAATGGCAAAATTGGTGAAATATATAATATTGGAAGTGACGAGAATGACGAATATACGATTCTTGATATATCTAAATTATTGATTAAAAATATTACGAATACGGAAGAATACGATAAATTTATTACATATATTCAAGATAGACCGTTTAATGATAAGCGATATTACATTAGCAATCAAAAAGTGAAGGATTTGGGTTGGAAAATCGAAACAGAATTTAACGAAGGAATAATTAATTTAATAAACCATATTAAACTTAAATCATAAAATTAAATAATAAAATAAAATTGAATTTAAAAACTAACAAAGATAAAAAGTATAACTAATAAATAAGATGAGTGATTTTCAAATCGAAACCATAGAATTATATTTTAAGCAAGTTTATACTTGCAAAACAAATGTGTACCCTGTAAATATTGATTATACAGTGGCACAGTTTTACGAATTTATAACCACAAAAGCTTTTAGCGATGATTTTGCCATTAACTGTAATAGCTATAAAATAGAAATAGTAGAAGCAGGACAATTTGACAATGTGAACGGACGTGATGCCGAATTGGCGCCAGCTATTAACCCAAATGAAGAAGTAACATTGCGAGATAAATATGGCGACAATATTAAACACAAAGCATTTTATATTAGACCGAAACTATTTATAAATATACCAGATAGCCCGACATATAATGAAATGATTGTAATGGCACCCAGAACATAATTTATATTTAATTTAATATTTAATTAAAAATAAACCTTAATGTCTTCTTTTTCTTTTTTTCCTACTTGTTTTCATAGTAGCTCTTTTTCTTTTCTTACCAGTTTTACCTTTTTTGTTTTTCTTTAGACCATAAGCAGTCATATTTTCTTCTCTCTGTATTTCATATATTTTTTGATTAATAGCATCTAACATTGAGTTTTGAGTGAGGTTTTGCAATTCGTTCACAAAATTCTGTAAGTCTTGTTCGGCGTATTCTGTGTCTCCGTTATTTACTCTTAAATACAGTCGCCACAATCTACCTATAGCATTTTTATTATTATCATTGTGGATAATTGTATCTATAACATTACGTGTGGTCGCTGGTATCGAATCATAATTAGAACTCATTTATATAATACGTGAAAAAAAATTTATAATTCGAATATTTTTATTTATTTTATAAGGAACTAATTTAAGCGTCGTCAACTTCTTCTTCATCAACAATTCTGACATACTTATTATCTTCATACTTGACATTATTACAATTAAACAGTTTATTCATATTAATAATTTCTGGCTTTTCGGTGTCCGACGTAAACAATTTCGCAATTTGCGCGTCATCTCTAAAACGCACAGTGTAGGTCTGTTGAATATTATTTCGCCCAATTCGACCCATACCTTGAATAATTTTTTCCTGCGTTAAATCCAAATCTTTACTCAAATAACCGTGACAAAACTGATAATTTGTTCCGTAAATGTAATCACTCGAAGCAATAATCATATATAATTTTTGTTCGTCTGCCATCTTCTTCATAATCTCCGTGTACCGAATATTTTCGTGAGTAATAAACACGCCGATTCCCATCAACAACAATATTTTCCAACTATCGTCAATGCCATTAAGCGTCATAATATCATTAACAGTATTATCATCGATATCACTTGTAAATGATCTTGCTGTATCTAAACTTTGTGTAGTCCACTTTTCAATATGTTCCTTTTTATTAGGAACAAATATTTCATTTAGTGTGGCAGTTTTAATCCTGGCTTTTAACTCGGTTATTTCTTGAGTAATTTTCTTCATCAAATTTTTACCGGAAAATTCTTCGTCATATTCTCTATTGAACTTGCGAATATCCTTTGTCGATTTATTTCTTCCAGCTGCGCTACCTGAACCAGTCAGATTTTTAACAGTGGACTCAATTTTCTCCTTTTCAATATCATATACACTTTCCAACTCAGCCAGCTTTTGATTAATGATATTGTTATATTCAATCTTTTTCATAATATCATCCATAACAACTGAAGGAATATTTGCTTGCTGTATACAAAACTTAGCAATTTTTTCAATATCATTTGACATAAATATTGTTGGTCCGTCGGTTAAGGTATAAGAGTCTTTGGTAGTAATATATGCGCCTGATGTTCCGACTGGTAATTGTTTGACTGGTATTTGTTCGCTCGCTACACGTGACAATGCTGAACCGCCCAAACTCTTCGAATTAAATACACTTGTTGGTGGGCCAACGCTTCTTGACTTCGTAATTTTATTACCGTTTGCGTCAACCGTCTCATTCGACATAATTCTCGGTTTTCTGATTCTTGTAAAATAGTTATAGACGATGGGCCAGTGCTCACTACTAATACTTTTCAATAATTTTATATAATAAATCTTAACATTTGTCATATTAATATCATCGAGCGACTCAAAATGTCTACTAAGCTCCATCCTCCTACCAGCCATATTATTTTTTAATACATAACTAATAAACTCAACCACTTCTTTTAAATCAAAATATCGTAGTAGTGTCAAATAATTTTCACAATGTTCGACAATTTTTAAAATAGAACTGTGATCAGCACTTAAATAGTGAGGTAGCACGACATAGCCGTCTTTATTAATAATAGGAATCGATTTTTTACAGTCGTGACTAACAATATTGTATACATTGGCATCATTCCTTTTATTAAATTTATTTAGGAAATCAGGAATGGTCTCAGTTAAATCGCTCATTTTAGGCAATGTAGCAGACGACAAAACGATATTTTGTATTAAATTCTCGGCCCAGTTTTGTTTAATTGTCTCGTGAAATTCGTGATTGGAATAGTCCATTGTTATCGTTGGTTCATCCCAATAAGTCACCATTTCGTGATGTCCTGGATTAAAAGCAAGCATATAATACATGGCCGGCAAATATGACTTGATGTCGCAAATCATAATTTCTACATTGTCACCAACACTATTATCTACTTTTCCAATACCACCGCTGCGTTTGTTTATGGTGTATTCTTTCGCGGCGAAATAGTGTAAACGAATATCAGCAGAACTTGCACAACCAAACGCAAACGCTACCTTTTTATTTATCGAAATAGCCGACCGCGCCAATTGCAATCCAACGTGTCGTGCCGCGCACACAAATATTACCTTTTTATGTTCCGATAAAGCGAGCGGTGTTAGTGTTTTACCTGTACCAGTGGGAGCCATATATAATATCAACTTTGGACCTGTATTTTTGAATACGGTGAAAATCTCTTTTTGATGCTCGTATAACATTAAATCGCCATACTTTAATAGGTTCGTATTTTTCTCAATTAAATCAACGCCGTTTTCAATTAGGTCTGAAATTTCGATTTCATCTGATAAAATGTCTAATACGCTTCTGGTTAAGGTATCAATAAACTTGTTCAATCTATGGATATTATTTCTGATTAATTTGTATAATGTATAATAGTTAAATGTGTAATTTTTTTTATTTTGTTCTTTTCTTGCTTCTAACATTTTGCTCATATATGTTAGCAACGTATTTTCATAAACATCAGAATTCTTTATAGCTTCTTCATCATTTCGCTCCATTCTGATTTTATCGGCAGAATTTAATCTGACAATTCCATCGACATTAATTTTTTTATATGTTGGATGTATTTTTACAATCTCATCCTCAATCGCCTTTACTCTTTCGCGAAAATATTTATTATAAACGAACTCTTCGATTTTATCATTGTGATCGATTTTCAAATATGCAAATAGCGACTTATTATTATTGACGCGTATATTTACATCGTGAAAACCGGCTACAATTAAATTCAATATATCTATCTCTGATTTGGAAACGGGCACCTCAATAGAGTCCCATTCCGATTTGTTTAGCTTTCTTTGTTTAAGATCCATTTTTGGGGTTGCTGTGTATTATTTATACTGTATTCTTTATATTTAATTTTTAATTCAATTTTTTTTAAAATTGAAATAAAATAATATAAATAAATTAATTGTATATAACATAACTAAAATGATTGCAAGTGTAACTTATACTTTTATTTCGATTGAAGGGAATATTGGCTCTGGTAAGTCCACATTGTTGGCGAATTTGCGCGAGCATTACAAAAACAATGATAATGTTATATTTTTGAAGGAACCGGTTGACGAATGGGCGAAAATAAAGGATATAAATGGAACCACAATTTTAGAGAAATTTTACGCAGACCAGGAAAAGTATTCGTTTTCATTTCAGATGATGGCATATGTATCCAGAATAAAGGTACTTCGCGACACATTGAAGGATAAAAATGAAAAGGATAAAAAAGATAATACTGGTCAAGAGAAAAAACATTATATAATAATTACCGAGCGCAGTTTGTATACAGATAAAATGGTATTTGCTAAAATGTTGTATGACAGTGGCAAAATTGAAGATGTAAATTATCAAATATATTTGAATTGGTTTGATACGTTTTCAGGTGAGTTCCCGGTTCATAAAGTGATTTATGTTAAGGCGGCACCTGAAAAATGCTATGCACGAATCACGAAGCGTTCCAGAGAAGGCGAAGAAAATATTCCTCTTGAGTATTTAACAGCTTGTAGTTTATATCACGACAATATGTTAGATAAGACAAATAATAGCTGCGTTTGCGATGAGCAGTTAATTTTAGACGGAAATATTGATATTTATGAAAATAAGACACAAATTGACGAATGGATTCAGGAAATTGAACAATATATTTTATAAAATATTTGTATAATATAATAATGGCATCATTCGCATCATCAGGAACCACCATTGATACAGTAATTAATGTAAGAGACAATTTAATTTTTACTATATCAAGTATGAATCCTCCGCAACCAGGACACGTCGGAGTATTAATTTATGAAATGATGAAATTAGCAGTTCGTACTGGTGAACAAAATGTATATGTTTTTTTTGGAAGTGATAAATATGATAGTATTGATTATCCATTATCATGTGAAGATAGAACAATAGTTTTAAATTTTATGATTGATTATTTAAAACGCAATGATCCTACTGTCGATGGAGTAAATGTAATATTTATGTATGAAGAAGGTAAGCATAATGGATTATTATATTTTAGAGATAAAATAAACCAATATTTTTCAATAGCACCAGGAAATACAAAAAAAATTAATGGATTTTTTGTTGCTGGCGGTGATGATAGATTAACTATGATAATTAATGTTAGGTCTATTGTTGAACGTAACATACAAAATTTTACGAATGGTATTGACCAAGTACATTTAAAAAGAGATGAATCGCGAAATCAAAAATTTGGCGAAGGTTCATTTAATCCAAAAGATTTATCACAAATCTCAAGCACAATAGTTAATAAATTTGTTGACACTGGAAACGAAGGAGGTTTCGCTGCTATATATAACGGCTGGTTACCACCTGAACAAATTGAATGGTTGTGGAACAGATTAAAAGCAGTAAGAGGAAAGGGTCCTGGAACTGTATCAGGCGCAGATGTAAGTTTTCCATCGATGGGCTCAAAAACAGGAACACTAATGGGACATAATCCACGCAAAGGCGGTAAAAGAAGAAGAACAATTAGAAAACGAAAAACAAATAAAAAAAGAAAAACTATAAAACGAAGAACAATTAGAAGAAGATAAATTATTAAACGCAATACAATTCAGGTTGTCCTTTACCTTGTTCTATCTCCACTAATTCAATAAACGACGTGGGGTTCATATTATCATTATTCAGTACAACACTTTTTTTTAATAAATCATTAAAAATTCTTGTATTCATATAAATATCTTGATGTTTGTAGTCTGTTGTAAATGTTTTTTTAAGTTTTGTTATTACTTCACTCACAATATCAGTTGTTTTAGTTTTAGTTTTTAAATCGTCTAAAAGGAAAAACACCGCTCGACTTTTATCATTATTACCGCCAATAATAATTCTACAAACCGTATTACCATTAGATCTAACTATTTCCTTTGTTGTTTTTGTAATGTCTTCACCTGCACCGGAATATGACAAACCCAAATATATTCCATGATATTTCAAATCTGGTTTATTTTTTTTAGTTTTGTTATGTAAATTACATATAACCCTTTGTGTTTTTTTCACATTTTTACAATAAATAGCTGTATAATCCATTTTATCATTTTCCTCATCAGGATGATAATATGAAACATTTCCTCTCTTTGTTGTTAATGGTAATAATGTAATTGGGTCGCCATTTGTAACATATCTTCTAAACATTATTATATTTCTCTCTATATAACTGTTAAATTTGTCGACAATATATTTATTAAACACTCGCGGGCCACCAAAGGTGACACAAGTGATTTTAATTTTCGGATTTTGTTTAACTAATATATATGAAAATATTTGGCTACAACCGCCACCGAGTGAATGACCAGTGGTAACTAATTTATAATTTTGGGTTTTTAAAAAGGTTGAAGAGAGAAAATGTATTGATTCTTTAATTGTATAAAAAAATTCACCGATAATTTTGAATATACCTAATACAAGACCACCGGGATTATTTTTACATATTTTATATGGTTCAATAGATGTTAATTTAAAATACGCAAGTGCACTTTTAAGAGAATATGTCCCTCTAAAGGCTATAAAAATAGTATTCATTAATTTATCAGCAATAATATAAACACTTGAATAATTGGATGTTGAAATAGATATATATTTTACATTGGTTGAAACGTCATATTTATGTACTAAATGTTTTTTTGTAATGATGTTAATTTTTTTATTAATTGTTTCAATATTATTTACTATAGGTTCAAAAATATCTTCATCACGGACTTCTTTTATTTTATGTAATTGGTCTTTTAATTTGGGTATTTTAAATATTTCATCATAATAGTGTAAAAAATTAATATTATTCATATAAGATAATCTTGATAAAATACAAGAGATATAGCTTATTAATGGTGTATCCATAATATAAAATGATATAAAATATTATATAAAAATATTTATATAAACTATATTATAAAATGTCTGAAGAAGATAACAAAATAATAAATATAATATTAAAATGTCCTCATTGTGAACAATATATGGAAATTGAACAATTAAATTGTAAGATTTTCAGGCATGGGATTTTGCGTTCAAATGGTAAACAAATTGACCCACATTCTCCGAAAGATTTGTGTGATTATTATATAAAAAATAATAAGATTTTTGGGTGTGGCAAGCCATTTAGAATTGAAAAAAATGGCGATACATATATTACTGTAATTTGTGATTATATTTAGTAATTTGTTTTGTTTTGTTTTTTATAATTAAAAAAATAAAAAGTTATTATATATGTCATCAAAAGATGAATTAACAAAATCAATTACTAAAACAATGACAATACGCGATATACAAAAAGAATTAGAAGCATCAAATATAGACTTTTCAGGTGCCAAAAAGAAAGCTGATTATGTAAGTTTATATGTTACAAGTGGTCTTCATAATAAAGAAGGGCGATTGTCGGTAATTCCAGAGGAAGAACAAGCGATAAGCGAAGCAAAAGTAGTAGTAAGCGAAGCAAAAGAAGCAAAAGAAAAAGATGTTCAATCTATTACTGTTTTAGAAGAACTCGTAATATCTATTTCTATAATGGGTCACGGTTGTGAAGATTTAATGTCTCCTTGGCCATCACAATTACCCATTTCTACATTTTTCAAAAACAATGTACGTGTTTATAGTAAATCTTGTGTTCCAGACGTTAATTCAATTGGAAATATATTTCGTAATGAAGATATATTGAGAGACGTTCAGAGACGTTTTTCCGCTACACCTAAGGGTGAAACTGCCGCAATTGTTAGCGCATATGCTGACGAAGTAAGAGACGACTATATACGCGATGTTGCTTTTGCTAAAATTAAAAAAGACCCAGTTTCTTTAACTCCTGGTTTTGATAAATTATCTGATATTCAAAACTTGGGAAGGGTTTCTGGTTTAAGCACATTTTTATGCAATAAAGATTTTTCGTTTTATATGGATGCTAAAACAGAAAGAGTTTCAAGTATGCTTCAACCTGTATACAAAACAATTGGAATACAAGTGAGTGATATTCGTTTAAAAAAAACCGCAATGGATGGTTCCGTCAGTTACGAACCAATATTCAACCCATCTGACATAAAATATATTCGTGGTGATATGTTAGATCATAATTTGATTTATAAAAGCGGAGTTACCTTTATAGTAAAGAATATTTTGGGAAGACGTGACTTGGTTAAACCAGTACTTGAGGTTTTGGGTTTTGGTAAAAAAGATCGAATTATGGATGTATCGTTAGAACAAATATATAATTTTTTTATGTTGATTGGTGTAAAATACGCAAATATAATGGATTACACGTGTCGTGCTTGTTCGGTGGGAAGATTGTCGCAAGATTTGACAGATAAGATTTATAGTGTGGAGCAGCGATATAAAGTGAAACCGATTGCTTTTGGATTCAAGCAAAGCAGAAGAAATCATAGCTTAAAAACACAAATTAATAAAAGAAAACAAAAAACCATTCGTAAAAATAAATAATAATTATTAAATATAAATTATGCCATTTTTATATTTAATCGATTTAGTCACGAGTATTTCTTTACACGTAATTGTAAAATGTAGTAGTTGGGTTATATACAGTTCTGGTAATGGTTTATATTATTTATATAAGAAAATTAGACCTGGTTCTCAAATTACAAATAAATCTGTAACAATCGACGATAATGATTACGTTATCATAACACGTCAAGAGTATAATAAACTAATAAAGAACCAATCAGACATAAGTGAAACTGTTTCTAAAAATACAAATCAACAATAACTGGATAATGGTCAGAGTTGTAAGAGCCGCAAAATTCAGGATATTTATGATAAAAAGTGACGTCAGCAATATTTTTCTGTATTCCGCTTGTCACCAAGACGTGGTCAATCATTGAATAATCTTTGCTCGATTGTGTATTACAATTATTATCAGAGTCATACCAATCACTGTATCGCTCGCTTTGTTGCACAGTTTCAGCAACACTAATCAGCTCGTATTTTCCAGCATAAGCACCATATTGACCCTTTAATATGCTAAGAACTTGGGATGTTGGTTTATTGCTATTTACGTCTAAAACTTCACCGTCAAAATCGTTAAAATCACCCAACATAATTACTTCATAATTGCGCGCTACATAATCGGCAATTACTGACTGTAATACAGATGCTTGTCCCTCCCTTTGAGCGCATCTTGAAGCTTCCGTTGGAATAGCAATCAAGTGCGCCGAAATAAAAGCAAGATTCATATTATTAAAGTTGAACTCGGTAATATAATGCTTACTTACACCAGTTGAGCCGGTATCAGTGTATCCGCATTTTGAACCGGGAATCGGATAATTAAACTTAGCGTCAGTTCTATAGAGTGTTTTTATCGGGTCGACACGTGTTAGCATCCCAACATTCTGTCCAGTGCTCGTATCAGTTCCTTTCAATAAATATGGGTTATAAGAACTATCCAATGCGCCTTTTAATATGTTAAGTTCATCACAACCTTCAACTTCACAGAAATTAATAATATCGGGATTAATATCCTTAATAACATTGGAAACATAAGTCATATGAGTATTGGCAGCAGTTTGGTTTTTCCAAGTACAACCAGTACCAGGACAGTTTGAGGAGCTACAATAGTCAATAAAAAGCCACTCAACGTTATACTGAACAAGACGTAGCTTATTTTTATCGGCACGTCTATCGCCACCTGGAGTCGTAACGGCAGGACATTCCGTGTCTGAAGCCAAAACAATATTAGCGAATAAAGATAAAAACAAAAGTAGAGCTATCATTTCTTTATATTAGTTTTACATTAAATATATTAAAAAAAAATGAATTCAAATGTATTTAAATGTATTTAAATGTATAGTGATAATATATTATATGATACCCAGAATGATACCAAGAATGCTGCCAGAAATTATTAAAAATAATATACAAAATAATAAACAGGAAGATGCTAAGATTTTCCCAGAAATAGAATATAGATTACAGTTTGACGGTTGTAGTAAAAAGAACCCAGGTTTAGCCGGTGCTGGAGCGGTTATTTATAAATATAGTAAAGAAATATGGTCTGGCAAATTATTTGTTGGCACTAATGCTACAAATAATTATGCGGAATATTCGGGACTTATAATTGGACTGGAAAAAGCGATTGAATTAAATATAAAGACGCTACATGTTGAAGGCGATAGTTTGCTTGTCATTAATCAAATGATAGGTAAATATAAATGTAATTCGCCAAATTTAATTGAACCGCATAATAAGGCGAAAGAATTGGCAGCAAAGTTCGACAGCATAAATTTTGTCCATATTTTCAGAAACAAAAATGTGCGAGCTGATGAGTTGTCAAATAAGGCGGTTGTTGAATATCTTACGGAGAACAATCTAATATTCTAATAAATGAATACCAAATATTTTATTAGGTTTGTACTTTAATAAATCGAGTTCTTTTTTAGTAGTCGGGAAATCTTTGACACCATAAATATCTTGCAATAAAAGCCATTCAAAAAGTCCGCCAGTATAAACAAAAACATTGTAAAATCCGAGTCCTGTGAGTTGATTATATTTGGTGTATATTTTTTCGTCGTTGCTGTTTTTGCCATAAACTATAATTTTATTTTGTTTATTACTGTTTTTAATTAAAGTATTAATAAATTCCTCTTCCTGGTTAATATTAACTGTATTTGGTATTAGACATTCTTGCTCTTTTTCAGATAAAGTGTTTATTAATATAGATCCTTGGTTTTTAATAACAAATTGTACATCTTCATAACTTATTTTTTGTATTGATTGTGAACTTCCCATTAAATTATATTAATGAATATTTTTAAATATTTAAATGCAATTATTATTTAAATAAATTATACATATATAATTATAATTAATACAATGGATAATTCCGAACTGTATAAGTATTTTTTAGATGGTGAGAGTGCCATATATAATTTGAACAAACAAAATAGTTTGTCATTACAAGATGCTGTAAAACAATATAATCAAGACTTATTGCCTGGACAACATAGATTTACAAGAAGGCAAATTATTTTAGATAGTGTTGCCGACAATATTGAAGAAGATGTTGTGTTGGAAGATAATAAACTACAAACACAACTAAACAATTATAGTTATTATTGGGCTATGAAGAAACCTGCGCGTTTTTAATTAAATACTTTAGAAAAGTCGCCGTTTTTGTAATGAAAAATTAAAAAACTAATTAGTCCTATTATGACATCAATTAATAAAAATACATTGGGTATTGAGGGGAAATTGCTCCAATATAGTTTTTTCTTTTAGAATTTCCTTTTCTTTATCAACATTTTCTAATAATTGATTTTGTTGTGTTAATTGAAGTTTTAATTCAGTACATTCTTCTTCTATAACTTCGTGTAATATATCTTCTAGTTTCATAAAATATTCGTGGATTTCATTAGATTTTGTTGTTTCAGCTTTTAAACAAAATGATTTAAATGTCTTAACATTTAACATAAATACTTCTTTATTTTGACCTCCTTTGATATGTGTTGATTGCTGTGCGCTATCGTATAGCGATTTTTTATAATCTTTTTCTTCAACAAAATATTTTTCGAGTAAAACCTTTGCTTTAATTTTAACACTAAAACCTAACCATTTCCAAATATTATCCAGATCAATAACAAAATCATTTTTTGGATCACAATTTAAATAACAATAAAAGCTGGATAAAAATATTTGTTGTTCAAAATTAGTAAAGTTTTCTTTAATTTTTGTCAATAATTTGACATTATAATCGTTTGATAACTTGGTTATCGGATTGTTTTCAATGAGTTCAACTATGTTGATAGATTCTATTTGTATTATAATTAAATAATAAGTTATATATTTAAGTTATTATTCAATAAATCCTTTTCGTTTTTAATAATCGAAAACAATCAAGTTATTTAATTAAACTGAACTACAATTTCGACCTCCTCTTTTTTAATGCTCTTAGTTGCGGAAACCGACAGCTCTTCTCTCTTCTTTCTTGTCTTGGAATTATCTGTAACAGTTTCTTTCCTCTTAGATGTGCTATTGCGATTATTCATATCCTTCTCAATCGTATCATAATTTTCTTCAATGTAATTTATCACCTGATTTTCAATTGCCCACTTAAAAAAGTTAAGTTGACCGATAGTAGTTTCAATACACGTATCATTTTTGTACGGAATACTGATTCTGTCCCACCTGCAGAAAGGATCGAATCTTTTTTTGGAGTAAGCTTTTAATTTTAATTTGTAATCATAGTAGACCTTAAATCGTCTGGTTCCATCGATAACAAATAATGTATAATATTTTTTGGCATAATTTGTTGCAAACCAATCGACAATTCTTAATGAAATTTTAGAATCACCAGTAATAATCTTTAACATCCGTGTTAAGTTAGATTCATTTTTATAAAAATCCATTAAATTATTTAGCAATAATTCGTTTTGCGTTGTATAATTTACTGTAGTCATTATGTTAAATTATTAAACATATTTAAGTAGTTTATTACAAAATAAATTAATAATATAACAAAACTATTATTAATATAATTATATTAATAATTATTACAAATAAAAACTATATATATAATATAAATGTCCGATTTTATGACTACATATTTTGGTCCTTTGAACAAGGAATGGTGTAATTATTTTCTTTTTCTCTCAATGTTGATGTTCGCTTTGTTAATAATTGCTTTTTTTACTGAAGCTGTATTTCTTTTTAAACATTATAAAACATTGAACGGTAGAATCATCTTAAATGGTGTTTTTATGTTGGTAAACGCATTTTTGGCCTATATGGTGAATCGTTTATTGTATACTATGTGCGTTAAGAGTGTATAAACCTCTTTAAAAAATAAAATAATCATAAGAAAATAAAACTCTTATAATTATTTATTACTTTGTTGAATCATTATTTTTAACACGGTCACCAGCTGTATTAATTGGCTTCAAAAATTGGTCTCTAATTGAAATATCATTGACATAATTTGTTTCAGATAAAAATGGATTATTGCCTATTTGTTGTATCATATCTCTATCGGCCATTTTTGTATCTATTTCTTCTCTCTTGTTAGAGACTTTAAAACCATTTCCTGATAAACTTTGATTCAAAATATCCCAGGTGTTTTCGTCATGATGTAAAGCTGTTGAATACGCCGATTTCTCTATTTCCTTATTAAATTTCTCACTATCCTTTTCCTCTTGTTCTTTAAATATTCTCCTGGATCTTTCATAAGGCTCGCCTTTTGTCCATTTCCACTCCATTCTATATATTTATTTTATAAAAGTAGAGAGAATTATACTAATCTTTTTTAACAATACTCAATTGTTTCGTAAATAAAAATTTTTCATCTGTTCGGCGCCTTCTTTTCAAATTGCAATCCAAACACGCTAAATGAAAATTATCTTTATTGTGTCCTTTTTCATTATCAATTCTATCCACAGACCATTGCTTCATTTCACGCGTTATATCATATAAAACAGACATCTCACATTTACAGTACCTACACTTTAATTCACATTCAATCATTTTATCAATTACACAATTAAAATCAATAAACGAGTTTATATCCAATTTCTTTTTAATAATATCTTGATGTTTATAACTACAAATTTTTTTATTTATTTCTTGAACAGCTATTTTTGTAATTTCATCATCTATATTGTTTTCTAAATTCATTTTTGAAATATCATTTATTAGTTTCATTTGTTTATCATAATTAAAATTATCTTCATCGAAGTTCCATTTTTTAGTAACTTCGCGTTTTTTCGGCTCTGTTTTTCTCTCTTTTATTAATTTTTTCATTTGATATTTATTATTTTGACCAGTTATATTGATTGTTTTTTGTTCTTGGTTATCCTGGGTTTCCATATTATAATATAAAATTTATAAATAAAATAATTAATTATATAGAACTAATATAAAAATTTTACAATAATAAATGTTTTATAATAAAATATAATAAGTAAAAGTGAGTTAAACTGATAACTATATATTATAATATAGATGGAACAAGAAAATAATACAAATAGTGAAGAATGTCTTGAGCTAAAAAATATTAAGTATAAAACAATGTTATTAAATGGGAATCCATTACAAGAAACAAAATCTGAAAATGATTTGTCTAACCTCGATAAGTTTTTAGAAGACGAGAAAAACAATAATGTTAATGAGCCTTGGTGCAAATTAAATAAAACAATTAAAACCAAAAAGATATTGGAATTTGTAGAAAAATACAAAACCGAAAAAAAACTTGACCAAGAAGAAGAGAAATCATTATTAGCATTTTTAAAAGATTGTCTTGACCGGAAAAAACTGCAAAGGGTAAAGGATGTTGTTTATGACAAAACAAATGGATCCATAAAGGAAATACCGGCTTTATCTTATACAAAGGCAAATAAACATTTCACATTGAAAAATATGGATAAGCGCGTTTCTACCTTAAAATCTTTGGCGCCTAAAAAGGCTCAAGGGACTATTAAAAATAAAAATATGGCAAAGGTTTCAAATGATGACGACTCTGCTTCAGACGGTGATGAAAATTAATTATAAAAAAAAATATTATAATTATATATAATGCCAGAGTACGCTCGTTCAAATTTAGCAAGGACATTTTTTGGAGGAAAATCACAAACTGGTGGTGGTAGTTCTTCTATTTTCAAAACAAACTTGGCTGATTTATTTAACTTGATAACCAGCAAAAAAGAGTTTTTCATTATGATTTTCGCCAATTTAATCGTCCAAATTGGCATTACATATTATGTAATGGAAAAAACAAATATTGGACCTGATAATAAAGATACAAAAAATAAAATAAATATGCTGACTATTGTCCAAATTGGTTTGGTTTTAGTTTTAGGATTTGTTCCTATGCCTATGTGGTTAAAATTCATACTATTTTGCGTATTTTCGGCAATTTGGGGTTATATATTTTCAAGTGTAAGACCAATTGTTGGCGAAGATAATGTTAAAATGGCGATGACAGGTGCTATCAGCATTTTCGCATTAATGTTTGCGTTTGGTGTCGGATTAATATTGTCAGGAATACGTCTTGGATATAAATTTGGTCTAATGTTGTTTTACGCATTGTTGATTTTGCTCCTTTTTAGAATTATGCAAATCTTTATTCCAACATCATCTTTAACCAAAAAAATAGTCGTTATTTTTAGTTTGTTATTATTTTCAGTTTACGTTGTTTATGATACAAATAGCATATTACAACGTAATTACTATGGCGATTTTATAACAGCGTCATTGGATTACTATTTGGATATATTAAATATTTTCGCCAATTTGCTATCTTTTGGAAAAGATTAAACTTCATTGCAGATATAAACCTTGGTACTGATATAAAACTTAGAAACCAATATAAAAACTACACTTCATATATATATAATGTTTCAATATATACATGAATTACCTGATATGGAGGATATATTAAATACATTAGTATTTGAAGATGAGCCTTCTATATTTGACGAAGATAATACAATAGAATTAATGGAATCCGCATTACATTTAATGGAAGAATATGTAATTGATAATCCAACGGCTATTTCGGAACCAGATTTCCACGAAGATCTATTAGAAGAAATAAAGGATATATTTTATATTCAATTCGAAGAACAAATACTTGGAAGTGATTTTATTGAAGACGACTTGAATGAGTTATTAGAAGAAGCATTTAATATTTTTATTACGACCTTTTATCCTGAAAGATCTAATAACCAAGTTCCAAATGTAGTTATTTTAGAAACAGAAACTACTACAAATATAGTAGACCAAGATTTTAAAGAACAGAAAATAATCGGTCTACGTGAAATACCACAACCAGTACAAAGGACACCTGAATGGTATCAATTTCGTTGGAACTTAATCACAGCCAGCAACGCGTGGAAAGCATTCGAAAGCCAATCTACAATAAACCAGCTTATTTATGAAAAATGCCAACCAATTAAAAAGTTTGACGATAACGGTGATGATGACGTAAAAATGGTTAACACAAATACGTCGCTACACTGGGGACAGAAGTTCGAACCCTTATCCGTTTTAATATACGAGCATAAATATAAGACACAAGTTGAGGATTTTGGTTGTATTCAACACCCGACATATAAATTTATAGGTGCGTCACCTGATGGAATTAATATCGACAAAAACTGTGACCGTTATGGTCGTATGTTGGAGATTAAAAATGTTGTCAGTCGCGACATAAATGGGATACCCAAAAAGGAATATTGGGTTCAGATGCAGTTACAAATGGAAGTATGTGACTTAGATGAGTGCGACTTTTTGGAAACCAAATTCACGGAATACTCAGATTACACTGCGTATAAAAATGATACAACTGATAAAATGAAAGGCATAATTATTTATTTTCATACAAAAGAAGGCAAACCATTTTATGTGTATAAACCTTTAACAATTGTTGAAGAAACAGATATTACAAAATGGGAAGACGATACTCTCTCTTTGTATCAATCAGACAAATATAATTATACATATATGAAGTTTATTTACTGGAAACTTGATGTTTTTAGCTGTGTCCTCGTTTTAAGAAACAAAGATTGGTTTAAAAATAATATTCCACAATTAGAAAAAGTGTGGAAGATTATTGAACAAGAGCGTATTACTGGTTACGAGCATAGAGCGCCCGTTAAAAAAGCTAAAAAAGAAGAAGGTAATAAACCTTTTACAAGCACGGGAACCCAAGGTTGCCTTCTAAAATGGATTAAGAAATTGGATTAATACAAAATATTAGGAACATCGGTTCTAAATGGGAGCAAATTCTCATCTGTCGCAAAATATCCAACACGTGTTCCTGAATTGGGGTCTACTGGCGGCAAAGGTTTAACAATGTTTGAACCTATTTTTTTATCCTTGTATAACGCAAAACAGAAATCAGCCGCAGTACATCGACCGTCATCTGGATTATTTGGATATCGTATATTATTTGTCATTTGTTTAAAAGAACCAACTTTGAAAATAGGATAGCGCCACCACATTGTATTGGCGGTTTCATCAGAAACACTATTAATGCCAGTAATAGGATAAGTATCTTGTACTAATACTGTGTCTTGAGCACACGGATAATCGCCGCTCGCTCCACCTAAAGTGAAACCTTCCTTCTTAATCTTAAATGATTCTGTCATTTTTGAATAAATTGGTGGAACAAGTGCTAATACTAAAATAAGAATTAAAAATATAGAATCTTTCATATATATAAATTATATATTTTTTATAAATTTCTTTTAAAAAACCGATTTAAAACTATCTATATAAATTACATATAAAATGGAGAATACAAATGAAATGCGCGTAACTAAACGGGATGGACAATTAGAGGATATTGCGTTTGATAAAATATTAGCCAGAGTAAAAAAATTAGGTCAAGAAGTCAATATTCAAATCAATTATTCTTCGTTAGCAATGAAGGTCATCGACCAGCTTTATGACAAAATTGAGACAGCTAAAATTGACGAATTAGCAGCCGAGCAATGCGCCTCGCTATCAACCAATCATCCTGACTATGGCACTCTTGCCGCTCGTATTGTCGTTTCGAATCACCAGAAAAACACTGACCCTTATTTTGATATGGTTGTAAATCGTCTTTATAATTTTAAGAATATTCACGGTGAAGTAAAACCTCTAATTTCAAAAGAATTTTTTGAATATTATGCTAATAACCAAAGCGAAATTGAAAAAATGTTTGATTATGAACGCGATTATTTAATTGACTATTTTGGGTTTAAAACATTGGAGCGTGCTTATCTTTTTAGAGTTGATAACAAGATTGTAGAAAGACCACAGCATATGTGGATGCGTGTTGCTATAGGAATTCATGGTGACCCAAGTAACCCAAATAGTCTTTCTCTGGTTAAAGAAACCTATGATCTAATGTCTCAGAAATATTTTACGCATGCAACACCGACACTGTTTAACGCTGGCACTCCAAGACAGCAACTCAGTTCCTGCTATTTAATTGCTATGGAAGACGATAGTCTTGGTGGAATCTATAATACTCTCAATGATTGCGCACAAATATCAAAATATGCTGGTGGAATCGGTCTTCACATTCATAATATTCGCGCTAAAGGTAGTCATATATTAGGAACAAACGGCTCCTCAAACGGGTTAGTACCAATGTTGCGTGTTTTTAATAGCACCGCACGATACGTTGACCAGGGCGGCGGAAAACGTAATGGTTCTTTCGCTATTTATTTGGAGCCCTGGCATCCTGACATTGACGATTTTTTGGAATTGAAAAAGAATCACGGCGACGAAGAGTTAAAGGCTCGCGACCTCTTTTATGCTCTATGGATTTCAGATTTATTTATGGAACGTGTCAAAAGCAACGCAAAATGGTCGCTATTTTGCCCTCACGAGTGTCCTGGGCTTTCTGACGTATACGGTGACAAATTTGTCGAGCTTTATGAGAAATATGAGTTAAACGGCAAGGCGCGTAAAATTGTAAACGCACGTGATTTATGGTTTAAGATTTTGGACGCACAAATGGAAACCGGTACACCATATATTTTATTTAAAGACGCGGCAAATAAGAAATCAAATCAGCAAAATATCGGAACCATTAAAAGTTCAAATTTATGTACCGAAATCCTAGAATACTCAGACGATAAAGAGACTGCTGTGTGCAACTTAGCGTCCATTGGGCTGCCATCTTTTGTAAACGCAGAGACCAAAGAATTTGATTACGACAAACTCCATCAGGTGACAAAAGTAGTGACAAACAATTTAAATCGAGTGATTGATATTAATTTTTATCCTACTGAAAAAACCCGAGTTAGCAATTTTAAACATAGACCAATTGGCATTGGTGTTCAAGGTTTGGCCGACGCGTTTGTTTTATTGGATATTCCTTTTCACTCTGATGCCGCAAAAGAAGTAAATCGGTTAATTTTTGAAACCATTTATCACGCGGCATTGGAGAAGTCAACTGAAATCGCAAAAGAATTGGGTGAATCTTACAGTTCATTTCAAGGTTCACCGGCGTCCAAAGGAATCCTACAATACGACTTATGGTCTAAAGAACCGACACCTGGGCGATATGATTGGTCCGCTCTTAAACAATCCATAATTACATATGGGTTAAGAAACTCGCTCCTTATTGCACCAATGCCAACGGCAAGTACATCTCAGATTTTGGGCTTCAATGAGTGTTTTGAGCCTTTTACCAGTAATTTATATAGCAGACGCACACTTGCTGGAGAATTCGTTGTCGTAAATAAATATTTAATGAAAGAGCTAATTCAGTTAGGTTTATGGAATGAACAAATTAAAAACAATATTATTGCTAATAAGGGTTCTGTTCAACAACTGACCGTTTTACCAGAGCATATTCGTAACAAATATAAGATTGTTTGGGAGATTCCAATGAAACACGTGATTGATATGTCGGCAGACCGTGGTGCATTTATTTGCCAAAGCCAAAGTCTGAATTTATGGGTGGAAGATCCCACTTATAACACGCTGACGTCAATGCACTTTTATTCTTGGAAGCAAGGATTGAAGACCGGTATTTATTATTTACGACGCAAAGCGAAGCATCAGGCTCAGCAATTCACGATTGAGCCAGAGCAAGCCCAAGGGAAAACCGAAGAGGCGAAGGATGAAATTTGCGAAATGTGCTCGGCTTAAAGAATAATAAAAATAAAAATAAAATAATAAAACATTGTATTGAATTTGTTTTATTATTTACATTCTGCGTCGTTTAGTATTTCTTCCTCGTTTTTTGGTTTGTCGTCTTTTAATAGGTCTTCTTCGTTTTTTTGTTTGTCTTGTTCTTCGTCGTGTTCTTCTTCCTCCTGAATTTCCTTTGTTTTCTTCGGCTTGTTTTTGTGCCATCCACCTTTTTTTACCAGGTGTTGTGGATCTTGGAGGAGGAGCAGCAGCACTACTTGCGTTAGATGATGTAGCACTACTTAAGTTTAGAGATGAGAAAGCCGGGTCTTGACCAAAAGAACCGAATGATTGTTCACTTAAATTCTCAGAATAATTACCTCTACGTTGAACATTAGAATTAGAAGATGATGATGCCCCTAAATTTAACAAGTTTCCTTGTTGTCCGCCTGGCTGTCCACCTGGTGCAGGCGCATTTCCAATTGCTAAAACTCCAGCTGCGTTTCCTTCATCTCCATTTCCAATTGCTAATTGTCCATTTCCAATTGCTAAAACTCCAGCTGCGTTTCCTTCATCTCCATTTCCAATTGCTAATTGTCCATTTCCAATTGCTAATTGTTCATCTTCTCCTCTTCTTTCTCTTTCAACCGCAATTAGTCTTTGTTCAATACGTCGTTCTTTTCTTCGGCCTCTTAAATACGATAACATATATAAAGAAAAACCAATAATAGCCCAGCCAGTTAAAGCTTCTGTACGACTATATGAAATTGCTGTAGTTACTTTGTTTGATTGTTTTCTTATACCTGCCATAAAATCCTCATATTTTCGCCTATTATCGTCATATATTTCCCTAAACTCTCTTTTCATACAATCACCACGATCATTTGCCGTTGTTGCAACTTTCAATGCAGTCCCTAAATCACTTGCTACATTTTTACCTTTAACAGCAGCAGAAACAACTGTATTTTTACCTTTAACAGCAGCAGAAACAACTGTATCTTTTGCTGTACCTACAAAACCGCTAACACTATTCACAGTCCTTGACCATATTCCAACACTTTCTTCGGTTGTAGAAATAGTAGCCTCAGCAATCTCTTTTGCCTCGGCAATCTCTTTTGCCTCGGCAGCTAATTTCTCAGGTGATGGTGGCAGGGTGGATAGATGCCGTTCATATTCTGCCTCTTTACCGTCTATAATACGGTTAATTAAGTCTCTGCTTGGTTGATCAATATGTATACTTCGTAAAGTTGTTCGAGCCAATGTTATTGCTTGAGGAGTAGTAATATCATAAAAACAAGAGGAAAAAATATTATCCATACCATCTCTTATAATCGTATCCATTTTTTGTGATCCATCATTAAGACCTAATGCTGCTAACGTACTAAGGTGTACGAATTCTGACGAACTAGTAAAAATTTGTGCTAAAGAACCTAAAGAAATAAGAACAACATGAGTCCCAACATCAACAATCTTATTACTCAATCCTTGCTCATTTGGATTTTCACCTATATATTGTATTGACATATCATCCAAAGTAATTAGTTCTTTATCTGATTCGGACAATAAGTCAGTATATGTTGTATTAGTCAATGATGCTTTTAATGGTTCAATTAAACTCCTTCTTATTGGTTTTAGTGATTCATAAGAGTCTATAAACATTTGAACTCCATAATAAAGAGAAACAAAAATACTTACAATTATTAAAATATCATACAAACTGGTACAAACCATCCCTAAAAAATTAAGTGCAGAAAAAACACGCCTTTTGGTTTTTTGACCAAAAGTCTCTTCTTTTGGAGGCATACCTCCACGTTTACGAGTTGTGTTTTTTCTTTTTTTGCCTTTTTTGCCTTTTTTGCCTCCTTTCCCTTGTTCTGGTTCATATCCGAGCTCGCCAATACAATCATACCATTCGCTATCATCTATTTCTTTCATTTCAGCGACAACATCATCTCCTAAACAATTATAAATTAGTGTTAAAATGATATTTTTAAGCGTTATAGTATCTCCATAAATTGACATAAGAGGAGGGGATAAGTCGCCTTTTTGAACACCTATATTAAATTCATATTTATTATAAATAAGAAATTTTAATAATACAACTTCAGCAAATTCTCTAATAGGTTGTGGTAATCTGTCAATTTTATCTTGATTTATAAAAGTGTCCTTAATTTTGCCAGAAGAACTATTTGTTGTGTTTTCTTCAGCTTGTATATTTAAAAATTTTTGTATTTCTTCAACAAAAATTGGAATAGTCTCTACTCCAAGTTGGTCAAATTGTATAGAACAGACATCAGCATCAATGTCAGGTCCTGCTGCTGCTGATGCTGAAAACCCTTGTGCTTCGTCTCCCTTTGGTAGAGTTGATAGTAGTGGTGGTGGTGCTTCTTCATTCAAATCGTCAAAAAATTTATAACTACTTTGTCTACTAGGAGGATTTATGCTAGATTCTCTGCTATACTCTTTATCAGTTGAGGCATCATATCCCTCAGGATCTCTTCCTTCTGGTGAAAAAAAATCTGTTTCACTTGATGACATAATATATAATATAATAAAATATTATTATTTTATAATTCTACAAATCTAAAAATCTATAAATAATCCTTAATCATTTGTTTCACTTCTTTGCTACGCTCTACAATATCAATTTCATATTTTAATTTTATAAAACATCGTAAACAAACAATGACATCATTCAGCGAATTATGTAAATTTTTAGGCGTGACGCTGAACATTTTTTGATATAATTCCAATAATTTAGGAAATTTTTTATACGGTCTGCCATATTTATCTTTCAGCTCTATAGCACATAACTCAATTGTTTCCTGCATTGTACAATAAAACTTGGTTGACGTATTTATTTTTGTTAAATATTCCTGGAGCTTTATAACTTCGTCTACATTAAAACTATTCATTATCAAGCGCTGTAATTCTGCTTTAATCATATTTATATCGAACGACACATTATGTCCCACAATATGGTCGGCACTATCAAAATCAGTGAAGAATTCTTCAAGAACCGGTTGCAAGCTTGTACCTTGAGCCAATGATATTTCAGTGGTAATACCGTGTATCTTGGCATTTTCCTCCGTAATTGTAAAACCGTCTGGCACTTTTATAATACTATCTTTTATTTTTACTATTTTATTTAGTTCCGTGTCAAATATAATATAACTAAACTGGACTACGTGAGGCCATAAATGTATTGTTGACGGGCTTATAATCTGTGTTTTGGATAATCCAGTGGTCTCCGAGTCAAAAACTAATGTGCGCATTTTACTTTATTTTAATTATTGATAAGATTTTAAGTGTTTTGTTTTATAACTGTTGTTAAAAAAGTATTTTAGTCTCAATTTTATTTTTAGAAATTTATTATTCGATATTTAAAATTTTAAACATAATTTTTACAAATTCCAAAACTTCTGCGATGCCAAATTGTAATTCCATGTTCCTTTATTCCATCCAAATGTCTTTTAGCTCCATAACCTTTATTTGAATCAATACCATAATATTCAGAAAGTGTCTGATTTTGCTCACACAATTCATCAATATATTTATCTCTTTCTACCTTTGCCAAAATTGATGCCGCAGCAATTGCCGTATATTTATTATCACCACCTTCAATTGTGGTATATGGTATTGTTTCTATTTTGGACGTTTTTTTATTTAAAATCGTAATCGGGTTAAAATAATTACCATCGATCAATAATTCGATTTTGTAATCGGTGTTACTCATTTTACCGATAAGTTGCTTCCTTGTTTCCAGAATACACGTGTGCATTGACCGCTGTGTAGCCTGTAAAATGTTAATTTCGTCAATGACTTTTTCATCTTCAAAGCTCACATACCACGCAACAGCGTTTTGCTTTACATAATCCGCCGCTTCTTCAATCTTCTTTTTAGAATGAAATTTTTTGCTATCTTTGACTCTTGAATGGTCAAAAGAATCATCTTTAGGTAAAACAACAGCAGCTGTGTAAACTCTCCCAAAAAGTGGTCCTCTTCCTGCTTCATCTACACCAATCTCAAATATGTTGGCATCTTCCTTGTAAAATTTTTGCAATGGTTTCTGTACCTGTCGTGCTTTTTTTATTTTTGGTTGTAATATAACCTCTTCAGAGTCAGAATCTTCAATAATACTCGCACTTACGTAATCGGTTTTGGATGGCATTGTGTATATTTAATAAATAATTATATTTAATATTTTAAATTCAATTTTAATATTAAATAGTTTTAAACTTTTTTCACTATATAAATTATACAATGAAAACTGAAGCATTATTTCTTTTATTGATTTTAATATTAGGGTTATTTTTATGTTCCTTTTTAGGAGGTAATTGTGGAAAAGAAAGTTTTACTTCAACTACAACATCAACAAATCTTGTAACAGGAACTACTTATACTGATAGCAATGGTAATAGTATTACTGTGATTTCTGGTAATAACGGAGGACAAAGTCTTCAATTAGTTCAAGCTGGTCAAACTACACCTATAATATTAACTTCAACTCCACCAACTGGAATAACTTACACTGCTAATACTTATTATGCTCAACCGCCTCATAATGTGACAGCAGTTGTTAGTACTGGTAGCAACGGACTAGTTAGTATACAAGTAAATTTACCTCAAGGTAAAACAATTTATTTAACACAAACTTCATCATCAAGTTCATCAACTACTACTTCAAGTACTTCAAGTACTTCAACTTCCAGTTCAGCTATCCAACTCCAAACCGGAACTGTTTTTACTGACCCTTCTGGTAATACTATTACTGTCATTGTAAATAGTGATGGAAGCCAAAGTCTTCAATTAGTTCAAGTTAGCCAAACAACACCGATTATTTTGGTTTCAACACCTCCGTCAGGAACAACAGCCACAGTAAATACGTATTATGCTCAAGGTCCTTTACTAATGAAAGCAACTGTTATTACTGACAGTAATGGACAAACTGCTATAATGATAAATTTAGCAGGTGGTCAGACAATTGTTTTTTCGCAACAGGGTTCGGCTGCTGTTTCTACACAATCAAACGATGCCTCTATTACGTCTACACAATATTACGGAAGTACTGGGTCGCCATATCAAACTGGTACTTCAGCTATGTCATATACTGGCGAATATGGTGGTAGCGCCGGCTCTGTAACTGGACCTTATGGTAACACTGCTTACTACGCCCAAGGACCTTATGGTAATACAACTGCTGGAACTACAAGTAATAGTTACAATCCTTACTATAACGGAACCTCATCTACTCAATATTATGGACCATATGGTGGTACTGCCGGCTCTGTATCAGGACCGTATGGAAATACAGCTTATTATGCTCAACCGCCTTCATCTTCTGGTTCTACTAATAGTACCCAATATTACAGTTCTCTTCCTCCTGGTATTCCAGCAAGTCAAATCCCATCAGGTCAAGAGGATTTGTATATTTTGAAATCGCAAGTAGTCCCTCCTGTATGCCCAGTTTGTCCTGCCTGTAAAAATAGTAGCAATAATGATCCAGATAATCCGCCAAAATGCCCGCCTTGCCCTGCGTGTGCCAGATGCCCTGAGCCATCGTTTGAATGTAAGAAGGTGCCAAACTATAACGCTATTGATAATAGTTATTTACCTCAACCGATAATCAACGACTTTAGCTCGTTTGGAATGTAATCCACTTTTTTCCACTTTTAGAAAAAGTGGAGCAAAAAGCAAAATTAAAATATAATATTATTATTTTTATATAAATGTCATCTGTTTGGACGTCAACTGGGGCAATAATATCATATTGTATTCTTGGAGTATTTATATTGGGTAGTGGTGCTGCGTATTATAATAGTAATGAAAAAGACAAAGTAGACGCAGAACGAACAGACTACTTAAATTATAGGCAACAGGAAGAAGATGAAACGGTTCGCAGCGGTGGTAAAAAATCCAAACGCCGCAAACATAGAAAAAACGCATCAAAAAAAAGGCGTTAATTAATATTTATATATTTTACTTTTAATATTTAAATATTTTTGCTCCACTTTTTTAAAAGTGGAAGTTGATTTACTCACGCGTCTTAATACATTTCTTATCCATTTGAAATGTTTTGGATTTATCTTCCTGCGGCACTATATTAATAATACACTTAGATTTCTTACCATATAACGGTTCAGTACAGCCCTTTTCCTTCTTTTTTCGCGTTGATGTCTTTTTAAAGTTAAACACCTTGGGTTTCTCATCGGTGCACCTTGATCTAAAATGTTCATATCTTTCTCTCACATCGCAATAAGTTAGATTGGATTTTTTATTCAACATTTTATTAACCGTCTCATGTAGTTCATAAATATAACGCGAAAAGGTTTCTCTGCTTGCCATATGACACATTTGAAGCGGTTTTTTCTTAAAATTATTGGTTAAATTCATTCTACAATATTTACACGGTAATACGTATTGAAGATTTTTCACATAATCCATATAATGACGTTTGTCTTCGGGTGTTGGTGAAACAGGATAATTAAAACTCATCGTGTGTAAAAAATGCCATTGAGCAGGTCCCCACACTGACGTAAGCATACCATCGCCTGAATTATAATCTTTTTTTGTAAATGTTCTTTTTTTTGTTTTATTATGATTATTTCTATTTTTACGCGTATGTGACATTATTATATTATAAGTATAAAAAAATAATATAATATAGAATATATGGATTCAAGCACTCCTTTTAATCTAATTATATTTACAGATTCAACAAAGAAAATATGTACATGTTCAGCCGTGTCAATATTCCTAATTATTCTTTTTATTATTAGTCCATTAAGTAATTTTTTTATAACCTCGACGCTTATGAAAATAATAATCTTAATAATTCTGTCGTATACAATTTATTTAAATATAATTCAAACAAATTATTTAAGAAGTGCTACAAATGTAGCAAATTCAGGAAATGTTATTTCACAATTGAACACAAACATATTATGCAGTTATATATTTACCCTATTTTTAGGCCTATTGGGTATTTTTGTTATAAAAAGTTTCATAGTTTAGAAAAACTTTGTTTGATACTCATAATTTTTGCATAATATAATTTATCATTCTTAAAATTGTATCTATTAATTTCAATGATTTTCCCGTCTATTGTTCTAAATAACATTTTAATTAAAACAATAATTAATCTTTATATTGTATTCGTTAAAACATAACGTTAATTTCTTCTTAAATATATATAAATGTTCAGATCAACAGTAGCTATGAATACGCCAGCGGGTGGAAGTAACAGTCTTACAGATAAATTATCAGAATATAAATGGGCTATAGGTGGAGTTATAGTATTAATAGGTGTTGCTTTACTAATATATTTTTATGTTTTCAAGCCAATTGCAACAGCACCAGTAACTTATAGTGCCAATGCTGAACACAATACCTATTCATCGCAAAATAGTAAAGATGCCGAAATAATGTTTTTTTATGTAGATTGGTGCCCTCATTGTAAAACAGCAAAACCTGCTTGGAACGATGTTAAAAGCGAATATGAAAATAAAACTATAAATGGTTACAAGGTGATTTTCACAGAAATTAATTGTACCGAGGAGACTGCTGAAGTAGAAAGTCTGATGAACAAGTACAATATTGAAGGTTTCCCAACAATTAAATTGTTGAAGGATGGTCAAGTTATAGAATATGACGCAAAACCAACAAAGGAAACCTTAACTCAATTTTTAAACACTGTTCTCTAAGTTTACCACATCTTTTAATTTTTCATCATTATCAAATTTAGAGAGAAATTCTTTAGCATCTTCAATTCCGTTATCAAATAAAATTTTACGTACATCAATATTATAAAGTGAGTTTTTCATCATTTCAACACTCATTTTATCAGCTTTACATATGAATTCATTTTTAATAAATGGTTGAGTATTGTCTGTATTTAGACTGTAAAGAATCTTAAAGAAAAAACACATTAAAAAATCAAGTAATGTAGATTCAGAATTAATATGACTTTTTTTGTCTTCGTCATATTTATTTTTAAACCCCAGTATTTCGTCTTGATTTTTACCAGAGTTAATGCAATAGTTTAACGGATAATTACATACAATTCCACCATCAATAAAATATTTATTATCTAAGCAAACTGGAGCTAATAAAACAGGTAAACAACAAGTCATTTGGATAGCAGTTAGCAGTTCTAATTTAGGATGTGTTAAGTACGATATGTCCTCTACTTTGAATTCATTCACTTCAAACGCAAACATATGTAATTCAATATTAGAATATTTATAAAAATCTTCAAGTGTTATATCCATATGAATATCTTTGGCAGCAAATAATGGTTTAAAGCATTTTTCGATGGTTTTAATATCAAATATGCCTTTTTTACTATATGATTCAAGTATTTTCTCCACTTTAATTTTAAATACATCCTTCCAAGGCCGTTTAATAATATAATCATTAATAGTTTCCCAGTCGTATTCATGTTTTAAACAAATTAAAATTCCAACAATGGCTCCCGCCGACGTCCCATAAATACTTTCAATATTTTTCAAATCAATAAAATTATTACTTTCCAAATGCTGTATAGATCCTAATAATTGTATCATTATAGGTCCTCCTCCAGACAAAACTAAATGTTTAATAGTCATTATATTATTTAATACAATTATTTTAATAACTTTTTTTTCTAAAATCTATTTAAATGGCAAATATATTTACTCTAGAAAATATAGAAGATTTTTCAGAAAGGCTTAACATTGATGAATTATATGAGAAGAAACGTCAACATGATTTAACTCAATTGTCTCTTTTTAATAAGATTCTTAACCGAATTCACGTAAGAATCAAGACCATATCTCGTCAAAGCAAGGATGAACAATTTTGCTGGTTTGTAGTTCCAGAGATAATTATTGGTGTGCCAAAATATGACAATGCGGCGTGTATCGCATATTTAATTGATAAACTAAAAACAAACGGTTTCAATGTGCGTTATACACATCCGAACGCACTGTTTATTTCTTGGATGCACTGGGTGCCGTCCTATGTGAGAACCGAGTTGAAAAAGAAGACAGGTATAGTGATTAATGAATACGGTCAAAAAGTGGATGAAACAGATGATGATAGTAACAAAATAATGAATGAATCAAAAGATCCAAATGATTTTATGTTGAATATGAAGAGTAATGACCCGAATCAAAAAGGGAAGCCACCAAAGAAGGAATATACGCCAATTAAATCATACAAACCATCTGGAAATTTGGTATATGATGAGGATTTGTTGAATAAAATCGAGGGTAAATTTGGATAGCCAAAGGTTGGATTTTTTCTTTAAGCCACTTTGGCCATTTATTATATAAATTGCAATATTTTTCGAAATTCCAACATTATTTTGTAAAATCGATTTTTGGACATTTATTTTTGTCCATTTTTGAAAAATGAAAATACTTTTCGAAAAAAAAAATTGTTAAAAAATGAAGAAAAAGCTGAGACCATAAAAATTTTTAAGGTCTCGTCCTTGAAAAATATTTTAAAATTTTGTGACGATAAATTTTTTTTGTGAAATTATAAAAAATATTTAATAAATTTAAAAACTTAAATATTTTTTTAATTAAGCAATATATAAGCAATAATGTCAATCGCAAAATCGCAAAAAATCGCAAGAAATTATCTTTGTAAAATATGTGACTATACAACGTCTAACTTGTATGATTTTAATAAACATAATAAGACGCAAAAACATATAATCAACGATAAATCAATTTTGTCAATCGAAAAATCGCAAAAATCGCAACACGAATGTGCGTGTGGAAAAACATATAAAGACAACTCTGGTTTGTGGCGACATAAACAAAAATGTAATTATAATAATGACTCTAATAATGACTCCAATAATGATAATATTAGTGACTCTATTAATGATACAGCATTACTAACAAATTTAGTAATAGAGGTTGTCAAAAATAATAACGAACTGCAAAAACAGTGTGTCGAATTACAGAAACAAAATCATGAATTCCAACAAAAAATGGTTGAGTCATTTAGTGAGGTTATTAAAAATGGCACATATTCCAACACTGTAAACAATATAAATTCCCATAATAAAACATTCAATTTGCAATTCTTTTTAAACGAAACCTGCAAAGATGCAATGAATATAATGGATTTTGTCGATTCAATAAAGCTACAATTATCAGATTTGGAGAATGTGGGAAAGCTCGGTTATGTGGATGGTATTTCAAAAATAATAGTTAGTAATTTAAATTCTCTCGATGAGACTAAAAGACCTGTTCATTGTACCGACTCAAAGAGAGAAGTAATGTATATAAAAGATGAAGATAAATGGGAAAAGGAAAATGAAGATAAACAAAAGATGAGAAAGGTTATCAAACACGTTACCCATAAGAATTCAAAATTATTAAAGGATTTTAAAATAAAGTACCCAGGTTGTGAAAAAAGTGAGTCCAAATTCTCCGATAAATATGATAAACTCATTATTGAAGCTATGGGTGGCAAAGGGGATAATGATATAGAAAAGGAAGACAAAATAATAAGAAACATAGCAAAAACAGTAACAATAGACAAGGAAATTGTTTGATTTTATATTTAACTAAATAATTTTTTTTCTTTAAGTTACTTTGACAATTTATTATTTAAATTGCAATATTTTTCGAAAATCCAACATTATTTTGTAAAATCGTTTTTTGGACATTTATTTTTGTCCATTTTTGAAAAATGAAAATACTTTTGGGAAAAAAAAATATGTAAAAATTAGAGAAAAAGCTGTGACCATAAAAAAAATTAGCGTCTGGTAACCAAAAAAATTATTATATTTTTGTGATGATAAGTTTTTTTTATCAAAATAAATTACAAAATACTTATTTAAAATTATTTTCTGTAATTAAATTAAATGAAACAAAATGAAACAAATTTAGGAGAAAAAGGAGAAAAAGGAGAAGGGGGTTTTCACTGTATTTATTGTGACTATAAATGTTGTGTGAAATTTTCATATGAAAGGCATTTGTTGACAGCGAAACATCAAAAACTGCTTAAAATGAAACAAAATGAAACAAATGAAACAAAAAAAGAGAAAAAAGAGAAAAAAGAGAAAAATACACTCAATAATAGTTGTGATTGTGGAATTATTTTTAATAGCAGGACAACACTTTGGCGACATAAAAAAACGTGTATAACTATAGAAAAATCAGATAATGAACAAAATAGTGATAAAAAGGATGAATTAATAAATTATCTTATGAAAGAAAATCAAGAGTTTAAAAACTTAATTTTAGAAATTGTAAAGAAGGATACTACAATAAACAATAATAATAGTAATAATACTACTCATACAAATTCACATAATAAGTCATTCAACTTAAATTTTTTTTTAAACGAAACCTGCAAAGATGCAATGAATATTATGGATTTTATCGATTCAATAAAGCTACAATTATCCGATTTAGAAAATGTGGGAAATCTGGGTTATGTGGATGGTATTTCAAAAATAATAGTTAAGAACCTAAATTCTCTTGATGAGACCAAAAGACCTGTTCATTGTACAGATTCAAAGAGAGAAGTAATGTATGTAAAAGATGAGGATAAATGGGAAAAGGAAAATGAAAATAAACAAAAAATTAGAAAAATGATAAAACACGTAACACATAAAAATTCAAAATTATTAAAGGAATTTAAAACAAAGTACCCAGGTTGTGAAAAAAGTGAGTCTAAATTCTCTGATAAATATGATAAACTCATTATTGAAGCTATGGGTGGCAAAGGGGATAATGACATTGAAAAAGAAGACAAAATAATAAGAAACATAGCAAAAACAGTAACAATAGATAAATAATTTAAAGATATAGTTGTAATTTATATTATTTTAAAAATGGAAGATTACAATCCAAATGATTTTAATAAAAAGGTTAACGAATTTAACGCAGAATTGCCAGGACGTATGTATATATTTGCAATCACCAAATTTTGCGGATATAGCACGCTTATTTATATGTATAAAGATGAGACCCTCACTGATTTATATACTCGTGTTTCACACCATTTCCAATGTAAAGATATTAAAGGTTTATATATAGATAATCATTTATATAAATATATAGATGATGCGAAGAAAAACGAATTAAGTAATAATAATAATATGAATGCTTGTTGCTGTTCAAAAAAAAAAGATTGGTGTATTCCTATACCGGTCTCAAGTCTTACAACCATAAAAGAATTTGTTTTCGAAAATACCGCAAAAGAGCCGCGTAATTTAGACCCAATATATCCTTTGCCGACGCCAGTAGTGTACCGTATTTATTTAGATGATGGTCATTGTCATGTTTGTTAATAATTTCATATAAAATATAATATATATTGAAAATTAATATATAATTATTTTATATGAAAGCACACAATAACGAAGAAATAGATAATAAAATGAATAATAGTAAAAGGAAAATAAAGAATTCAAAAAATAAAACAGTAAAAACTCGTGCTAATAATAAACCTATTTTATCACAGTCTTTAAATTTATCAAATGAACAAAGAGATATAGTCTGTAAAAATTATTTTAATAAATATGATACATTTGAAGATAAGATTGAAGAAGTTTTTAAAAAAAACCATATAGATTTTTTATCAACAAACTACAATTTAGAAAGACAAATATTACACGATTTTAGAAAAGCCGCAAAGGTAACAAATGTGACGCCTCAAAACGATTTCTATTCATACATTAATGATAAATGGTTAAAAGATTATCAAGTTCAAGAAAGTCAAAAATATATAGTCCAGGTAGATAATTTTAGAATAATCCAAGACAAAGTTTTTAGAGAGCTAATTGAAATTGTAAAAGATTATATAAAAGATAGTAAAACACCTTTGGCAAAAAATATGAAGAATTTCTATGAATCAGTTTTGAAACAAAATACACTTAAACAATCAAGATATTATGCTAACTATTTTCTAAATAACGTTGATGAATTGAGAAAAGATAAAAGCAATTTGTGGAAGTTACTTGGATTAATTAATTATAATGAAATAATTTCTTGGAGTTCACCGTTTGTTTGGTCATTAAATCCGGATGATAAAAACCCGAAAATATACAGATGTTATATTGATGGTCCAAAGTTATCATTAAATGATATTAATATTTATTTTAATTATAAAACAGATGACTATTCAAAAAAATATAAAAAGCGATTTTTAGAGTATTTAGAAGATTTATTTACAATTACTTTTGGAGAAAAACACGGTTACAATGTTGAAGATATTTTTGAATGTGAACTTCAAATCATAAATGCTTATGATTGTACATATATTAAAAATGAAGACCCAGACGAATATAATGTAGTACATAAATCCGAAGCATTAGAAAAATATGGCTTTGATTGGGATAAATTTGCCGTTGCACTGGGTTTCAAAAAGACGCCGGATTTTTTTGTTACTCCAAACTTGAATTATATTTATTGTATGACAAAAATATTACAAGAAGAATGGAATAATGAAAAATGGAGAACATATTTTATTTTTGTGTATATAAAACAATTACAAAGATTTTCTGTGGTAGGTAGGCAAAACTTTTTTAATTTTCAAGGTAATTACGTTCAAGGACAAGAACAAATGGTTGGGGTTGATTTATATGCCATATACCCGTTAGGGTTTGCGTTTAACACATTTTTAACAAATGAATATATTGCAAGATATACAAATCAGACAGCAATAGATTATGTAAAAACAATGGCAAAGGATTTAAGAAGTGTTTTTATAAGAATAATCAAAAGAAATAAGTGGTTACAGCCAAAAACAAAGAATGTTGCTATTAAAAAATTAGAAAAATTCAGTTTAACTGTAGGATCTCCAGAATTATTGAGAGCCGATCCCTTATTAGACTATGTTGACGATGATTGCTGGGGTAATTTAACAAAGGTTGCTATGTGGAGACATGAGAACGCTGTCATATTAGAAGGCAAACCTATAATAGATATACCTGTTATGGATTGGTCGAATATACCGCCAAAATTTGTAGGTACACAAGCATATGTAGTGAATGCGATGTATACACCATCTGAAAACGGTATATACATACCTTTAGGATATATCCAAAAACCATTTGTTGATTTAGAAGAAAGAGGTATCGAATATAATTTAGCACATATTGGTTTTACGATAGCGCACGAAATGTCTCACGCTTTAGATGATTGGGGAAGTAAATATGATGAAAATGGTAAATTAAATAATTGGTGGACAGAAAAGGATCAGCGTAAATTTAAGAAGATTCAGGATAATGTTATTAAGCAATATGAAGTTTTTGCTTCGTATGATGGAATTAAATTCGATGCGGCACCCAGTATAGGCGAAGATTTAGCAGATATTTCTGGATTTGCAATTTGTCGTGAATATTTAAGAGACTTTCAATTAAAAAATGAGGATACTTTGCCAATACAAAAACTGTCGTTTGAATCTTTCTTTATATATTTTGCCATTCAGCAAAGACAGAAGTTAAGCAAGAAATCTTTAGATGCACAATTAAAGACAAATCCACACCCTCCGGATAAATATAGATGTAATGTTCCATTATCGAGGTCGCCAGTATTTAGGGCAATGTTTAATATTAAGAAAGGCGATAAAATGTGGTGGGGGTCAACTAATCGGGTTTGGGAAGATTAAGCAAAATATCTCATTTTAATTAATTTATAAAAAACTGTGTTTAGAAATTTTTTTGTAACATATATATATAAAATGGCTCGTCATACTCGTCGTCGCTCTTCTAGATCAAGGTCCGCTCGCGGACGTCAAACTGCCCGTTCAAGGGCTGCTTCCCGCGCTGCTTCCCGCGCTGCCAGTCGTGCCGCGTCTGCCGGTCGTGCTGCCGCTGCCGCTGCTTCCGCCGCTGCTTCCCGTGCCGCTTCTGCTGGTCGCGCTGCTTCTGCTTCTGCCGGTCGTGCCGCTGCTCGTGCCGCGTCTGCCGCTGCTTCTCGTGCCGCCTCCGCTGGTCGTGCCGCTGCCGCCGCCGCTTCTGCCGCTGCTTCCCGTGCCGCCTCCGCTGCTCGCTCTTAAATAAATTACTCGTTAATCAGTAATTTTAGATAATTAAATATTTAACATTGATAAATATTTAATATTAATAAATAATATAAATGGCTACAAGACGTAAGAAAATATCAAAAAGAAGAAACTATAGAGGAGGTACTAAGAAACATCATGGTAAAAAATGGGTAACTGCAATTCAGGCCGGAGACAAGACATTGAAAAAAACTGGTTCTCTTGATAAAGCAAAAAAACAATTGAGGAGTCAGGCTTTGTTGAATGCTCGCAAATTATTTGGAAGTATAGGTAGAACTCTATAAGTAAACTTAAAAATATAATTTACGTAATTAATCTAATAAATTATATTTTACTTAAACAACTGGTCGTTGATTTATTTGAGCTTGCATAGGAGGAGCTTGCATAGGAGGAGCTTGCATAGGAGGAGCTTGCATAGGAGGAGGTACTTTTGGTAATGGTGAAACAAAACTATCATTTTCAACAACGGGGACAATTGGTTTGGCAGTAGTAGGAACAATATTTGTATTTAAAGGTACTACATTTGACTTCTCTGGAATATAAGAGGTAATTACCGGTTCTGCTACAGGTGCTTTTGGCTTAACAACTGTAGTTGTTTCTTTAATTATCTTATCAGCCTGTTTAGTTAAAACTTTAATTTGATTTTGCGTGGTTTCTAAAATCTTAGACTCCACAATGGCCTCATAAATTTTAATTCCTTTAACATATGACAACTCACAGTCAACATATAATTGAATTATTAGTTTTCGAGCTTTTTCAACACTCTTTTGTAATGATTCTTCGGTTAGCTTCGGATTTACTCTAATTTTTTGCTTACCAGTATACGGATCAATAACATATGTAAATAATTCATTTATAACATCCAATAATTTAGATTGATTTTTAGCAGCTGTTTGTATCATATCCTGAGTGTTTTGGGCATAATCCTTAAATAATTTATCGTTTTTGCTAACCGTATATTTACTTTTTAATGTTGGTGTGGCATTTTGACAACCTTTGAGAGTATTATATTGTCGTAATTTGATATCACTAAATTTGGTAATATTTGGCGGCATATTTGGTTCACCTGTGAAAGCAGTATAAAGTGTTTGTAAATCTTTTTGAAATTGATTTTTTGTTTCATCAGACATTCCTGTAAATGTTCCATTAGAATAATCATAATTGTCATCCAAATATAATGTCATCAACTCGGGAAATCCAGGCTCGCTATTTAAATCTTTGGGTGTTCCGTCTTTATTAACATTCATGTCACAAATCTTCGGTTGCATAGTAATGCTATCACTTATATCATTACCACCCCCAGCAGCCGCTGCTACATCACCGGTAACATCAATTGTAACATCACTTGTAATGTCATCTGTAACATCAACTGTAACATCACTTGGAATATTACTTTTAATACCACTACTAACCTCTTGACCCCTTTTTAAAGCTCGGATTCTATTATCACAAATATTGTATTTTTCTACTTTCCTATTTACACCCTTCGGGATTTTATCCTTTTCCATCAATCCTGCTTTAACTATTTGACCATTTGGATCTTTATATGTATAAACCGGATTAACTGTCATAACAATAGCAGCAAATATATGTGCGATTTTAATGTAAAACTTTGCTATACCAATACATATACGCTTTTTTTTTATGCTTTTTTGTGTATCATTTGATATATCTAAAGATTCCAACTGATCTTTATTGACATAAATAACCTTCTCCTTTGATAAATTATTCACCTCTTGACCATCTTTAATCCTCTGTGCTAGATAGGTAACTTCCATATCATTAAAGTACCGTTTAATAATATCAGACGTTATTATAACTAATTTATCACAATATTCTTTCTCGCAAAGCTTGCTTAAACTCTTAAAGTCCATTGTTAAAATGTAATATGTAGCAATATAATCAATAATATCATAAAAATTATTAAATTCCTTTTCTGCTGATTTATTTGAATTAGAAGAAGCTGAATTACCCATAATATATTATAACCTTTTAAAAAAATATAATAAATAAAATTGAATTAAAAATTTCTTTTCTATAAGAAGAAAAATAAGAATGAGTGATAGAAGTAAAAAGCGAAAAACTAATAATATTAATAAAGCCGAATTATGGAATATATTTGATATTGAAATTGAAGGAGATAAACCAAAGTTACCATTAGAATGTATTTATAGGGCTTGTGGAAATAGAGAAATGTGTGAAAGTTGTGAGACTATTTTAGCATTTTCGGAAGAGGGGTTCTTAACTTGTACAAATTCAAAATGTGGCATCATATATAAGGACATTGTTGACCAATCTGCCGAATGGCGATATTATGGCGCCGATGACAATCAGAATTCAGACCCTACAAGGTGTGGTATGCCCATAAATCCTTTGTTAGAAGAGTCGTCTTACGGTTGTAAAGTTTTATGTATTGGCGCAATGTCTTATGAAATGCGGAAAATCAGACGATATACCGAGTGGCAATCGATGCCATATAAGGAAAAATCGCAATACGACGAGTTTCAAATTATCACCACGATGGCGCAAAATGCCGGTATGCCAAAAATGATTATTGACGACGCAATTCGTTACCATAAGAAGATATCCGAATATGAACTGACGTTTAGAGGTGATAACCGTGATGGTATTTTGGCCGCGTCCATTTATATTTCGTGTAGAATCAATAATTTTCCCAGAACGGCAAAGGAAATTGCGAATATATTTCACTTGGACGTGACGAGTGCTACGAAAGGATGTAAAAACGCGCTGGCAATTATAAATAATTTGGAGAAGGATATGGTCAATGGCGATAAAACCAATCTGGGTAAGACGAAACCAGAGGATTTTATTCAACGATTTTGTAGTAAGCTGAATATAAATAATGAACTGACTAAGTTGTGCCAGTTTATTTCGATGAAAATAGAGAAAAATAATGTTATGCCTGAAAATACACCGCATTCAATCGCGGCAGGCGTCGTATACTTTATTTCGCAAATATGTAAATTAAATATTAGTAAGAAGGATGTGAAAAATGTGAGTGAAATAAGCGAAGTGACAATTAATAAGTGTTTTAAGAAATTGGAGAAAATTCAGGAAGAATTGTTGCCGGCAGTGATAATGAAAAAGTATGCGGTTTTATAACTATACTCCGTTTTATAAAATATTTGTATATATATATTTAAAATGCCAAATCAAAAAGGAGGCGTTAAAAAAAGGGATCCTGGTAAACCCCCACAAAATATATTACACGATACATTACAAAGTGCTGGTGTAGTTTTAAATGTAATATCAGATAGTTCATATAAATCTTTTGTGTTAGAAATTATAATAAATGATCCAGACGCTCGCGAATATATTGATACCGATGAATCGGGTAGATTTAGTAATCCTGTTGAAAGACTTGTTATGAAGATTATTGTTACTACTCCTAATGGTACTGGTAGTGGTAATTTTGGTAATGAGTATGTTGGAATTGATCGTGTTTCACGTCCTAAAGCATCAGAAACGCCTAATGAGATAATTACGGAAGCAGGAGTACAACAAGAAGCTTGGATAAAAACTGTTGTAAATGGTAGAGTACCAGTGTGTCCTTCTGTGGCAGATTTAATTTTTTTTGGAAACCAAGATGGTATAAATTTTATTACGTATTTACAAACAAATTTTGCGCTTGGTAAACCACGCATGGGTCTTGTATGTACGTATATACTTGATAAGTTGCGAAACATTAATAACCGCGGTATATGTGTGATGGTTATGCCTGAAGTATCAGCACCTGCACAAGTATTAGCACCTGCAGGAGCAGCAGCAGCAGCACCACCACCACAAGCATCAATAACATTAGATGGTTTTCTAAGGCTGGCAGATAATACTAATTTTCAAGGGTTAACCGTTGATCAAACACAAAAAGATAGAGCATATTCTCTTATAACTGCTTGTGTTATGAGATTATATTGGGTTGGAATAATAGACTTTGATTTACATGCGAATAATTTTATACTTTATGTTGATCAACACAGAGAATTACAAGGTAAAATAATTGATTTAGGTAATTCTATTATATTTACTCGTGGACTGAATAAGTTTATAACTGATGAAGGAGAAAGACAATTGTTAATTGTAGGACTTGAAACATACAAAAATAGTGTTATTGATGAAGATGATGATGGTACTAAAGAAGAATTTGTTGTAGATTTGCTAGATATGATTAAAGAGTTTGATACTAAAGGCAATCATCGGGTTTTTCCTGGCACTGCTCGTTTTGCAGGACAAGACGATCATACTAATTGTCAAATGACTTGGTGGCAGGATATAAAAGATAAAGAGGCTACTGACCCGGGGGATTTTAGTAAAATTATTAATGATGCTTATGACATAGCACGGTATGGTTTTATTGTAGATATTGATGCTCGAAACCCTGGTGTATCCTATGAAACAATTCAAAGATATATAAGAGAAGGTAGAATACCAAGTTTTGATAACATAACCCCTGTAATGGCTGGTTGGCCGTTGCCTGCTGCTCAAGGTGCTCAAGGTGCTCAAAGTATGGTAGTCGGTCCTGGTGGAGGCGCTCGAAAGAAAACAAGTAAAAAACGCAAATTTCGAAAAAACAAAACAAAACGGTTGGCTTTAAGAAAAACAAAAAGCAAAAAAAGAAGAAGAACATCAAAAAAATAATTGTTTATTTTTAGTTATAAAATTAAAAATAAAAACTATTTACACATTATACATGTTTTCCAATAGCGAAGTAAAGACTGAAGATAAGAAGGTTCCAAAACGTGTTTTCATTGTCCCCTATAGAAACCGAGTCCAACATAAGTTTTTTTTTAGCAAATATATGAGTTTTATTTTAGAAGATTGCGACGACTATGAAATCTATTTCTCTCACCAATGTGATGCGCGAACTTTTAACCGAGGCGCCACAAAAAATATTGGTTTTTTAGCAATAAAAGAAAAATACCCAAATGATTACAAAGATATAACATTTATTTTTAATGACGTCGACACAATCCCATTTAATAAGATTTTTGATTACCAAACCACACATGGTATCGTAAAACATTATTACGGATTCAAATATGCTCTCGGAGGCGTCGTTGTAATGAAGGGTGTGGATTTCGAAAGAATCAATGGATTTCCTTGTTTTTGGGGTTGGGGTATGGAAGATAACGCATTACAAAAACGATGTGATGGATACGGTTTGAAAGTGGATCGCAGCGTCTTTTATGAAATTGGCAGCCCAGAAATATTACAATTGTTTGACGGAATATCAAGGATTATTAGTAAGAAGGATCCGTGGAGAGGTGAAAATGACGATGGTGTAGATGGGTTAAGAACAATTCATCAACTAAAATTTTCAATTGATGAAAAATCGGAAAATCCGAATGATAATATATTTGCTGTTCATAATGCGCGTATATTTTTCATAAATATATCGACATTTTTGACTCGTATTCCATTTGGTTCTGAAGAGTATTATAATTATGATTTAAGAGAGCCAAAAAGAAAGATAATCAATCCTGATAAAATTAAAGAAACACATAAGACGGTTGTATCCACGAATGATTGGTCAAATATTCCTTATTATCCGACAAATAGAGAGAAGCGTGAAAATGTTGTCAAATATTTAATGTCAATGGGAAAACAAGTTCCAGACTCGTTAATTCGCCAAATTGAAGAAGACAAGCAAAAGGAGATCCAGGAGGATTCGTTTAATAATTTTAAAAGTAATTCAGAGCAAGGGAAACGTGTTCATTTTCAAGAACAGCCTCACTTTCAGCAACAGCAACATTTTCAGCAACAGCAGCATTTTCAGCAACAGCAACGACCACCAAATAAATTTTCGCCCCAATATGCGGCTTATGTAGGAGCTAAACCGCGTGCACAAGCCAGTGCTAAGATAAGATTAGGTGGTGTCTTCAGTTAAAATATAATTAATAATTTAAATACCTTTGATATTTATTTCTGATGCTTTACATATTTGTTCTTTAAGTAAAAACCCCAAAACAAGTTTTTTATGGTCACCCGTTAGTTTAATTACTTCGCCAAATTCTTCACTATTTTCGATACTCCCAGTACAACTAAATTTTTTTTTAAAATATTTTAAAATTTTGGGCAAATCTAAATCATCTGCAAACCCGTATATACAAGTTTGTAGTTTTTTTCCTGTTCTATTATTTACACTAATAGTTATTTTATTATTATTATTCATAATCTATAATAATAAAATTATATTATATTTTTATATATTTTTTTTATATATTTTTCATTCTTTATTCATTCTTTAACCAAACATAAATTGATTCACTATAATCATTTTGCCTCTTGAATTTTTTATATGGTATCAAAATATGAGCTTCACCAAACAATTTAACTAACACACGGTCATAAACTTCCTTACAAACATTGATAATATAATGTCCTCCTTTTTGCAACGCAGTATACGTTTTACTAAAAACCGGTATGTAAAAAATTTCGTCCATCTCGGTTTTCGAGCTGTAAAAAGGATTGTTCGCATATTTTTCGATAAAATAATATGGAGGCGACGAGAATACAGTGTCATATTTAAGCGCAGAATAATCAAATGTGGCAGCATCGCAAATAAAAATCTCTATATTTGTCTGCGATTTTGTCTTCAAATACGGCACCATTTTATCGTAAGGCACTTTCAAATCACTATTTATTTCCACACCATAAAACGCCTCAATGTTACAAGCAGCAGCGGCTATTGTGGAACCACCCCACCCAGCGCAAAAATTCAAAACACGCTTAGCATTGAAACGCTTATAAATTTCCATACATGTTAAAGGTCTCATTATATTTATGGCACTTATACAAATATTATATACTTCTTTTAAAACAGTGTATTCAGTTTTTGTATTATTTTTATTTTTTACGTCTTTGTAATAGGTTAACATATTTTGTATAAACTTTTTCTTTTTGAACTCGTCAATATTGGCGACAAATTCATAAAAATTGACATTGTATTTTCCTCGTGTTTCGAGACGCTGTTTAAATGTAAAATAATCGACAATATTATTACCTACACGAGATAATGGAGATAAATCTGCCATGTTATTTGAAGCATTTTTAATTAATTTATTCATCTCTCTATCAACTGTTTCCAAAGATATATTTTTAATACTCTTAACAATAAGTTCCTTGTTAAATGTAATATCCTCTTCTTCCTTGACATTATTCATTTAATCTTAATTGAGAGAAAATATTTAAAAATAATTATTTAAATATGTAATATAAATAATATGAACAATATTTCTGACATAAAACATGCCTTTTATATTAATTTGGCTTCGAGACCAGATAGAAAACAACACGTGGAAGAACAGCTAAAAATAATGGATATTGAAGCACAACGTTTTAATGCCATTAAATTGACCAATGGCGCTTTGGGTTGTAGCATGAGTCATTTAAAGTGTTTAGAGACAGCAAAGGAAAACAATTGGCCACATTTGTTAGTTATCGAAGACGACATCAAATTTTTAGACCCGAATTTATTTAAGAGCCAACTGAATAAATTTTTTACAAATCATAATAGTTGGGACGTTGTTTTAATCGGAGGCAATAATGTACCACCATATCAAAAGGTCGACGACACTTGTGTAAAGGTTTCCAGTTGTCAAACAACCACCGGATATTTGGTTAACGGACACTATTTTGATACATTAATAAATAACTTTAGAACGGGTATAAAAAAGCTTATGGAAAACCCACAATTACACGCGCTTTATGCTATTGATAAATATTGGTTTAATCTACAAAAAATTCATAATTGGTTTTTAATTATTCCCTTAACCGTGACACAACGTGAAGATTATAGTGATATCGAAAAAAGAGCCACAAATTACACTAAGGTAATGACCGATTTAGATAAAGAATGGTTTTTCAAACAACAGCAATCACAAACAAATCATTTGTCACAATTGAATATTACTAATGAACCGATTAAAAGCAGTGTTAAAATGGGAACCGAATCGAAAAAACCATCGACAAAGATAACTATGAGGATTTAATATTTTATATTTTGTTTTCTTGAACCAACCTTGGAAAATCGCTCATTTCAATATCTGTGAAATACTTATTAGTAGCAATTAGAAGTATATCTTGTTTAAACATTTGATTTAAATTGAAGCCAATTGCGTAGTCCTCTAAAAACTCTCGTTCAACCCGTTCCCTTTTCGAAAGAATATCTTGAATTGCTTCTGAAGAGAGAAAATAAAAACGGCCGCTACAATATTTGGTTATATACAATGGAAGCCTTTGCGGCAATTCTGGATGAATTCTGTGATATTCCGATAAATATGGTTGTTTAACATCTACAATAAAACCGCCATAATGGGTTCTTGGTTGTTTCGCCTTAACCAAACCAGTTAACATATCAAAGTATTTATTATTAACCAATATTTGGTCATCGTCCGTTTTAAATATGTAATTGTAATTGAATGTTTTATTTATAGCATCGTAAGCAGCAACCACTTTTTTAGGTAAGGAATTATAATCGTCGGCAACTTTTACGTAGAGCGTGTTTGTTTCATTATCGAATCGAAAATCTGTATCCAAACTTTCTTCACCGATTACGTGATAATATTTTAGGTACGACGGTATTTGTTTGAGCCAAGTCATTTTTTGGAAAAGCGCCTTTTTTACGTACTTCTTACAATTCATAATAAGCATTATAAACTCCTGGTCTATCATTTATATTTTATTTTATAAATATATATTTAAATAATTAATAATATTTTATATAAATGAATAATATTTATTATACAAATATTTCATATGATGGTTTTGGTTCACAATATCAAAAAATAATACAAACTTATATTTACTGTAAAATGAACAGTTTACCATTCGCTTATACACCTTTAAAAGATGTTGAACATAATTATAATAATGATCAAGAATATAATAATAAATTAGAAAATGTGATGAATTTAAAAAATAATATAACAAATTGTAATGATACAATGACAATTGACACAATTGACTATATTAAAACAGTTATACCATATTTTGAAGAAAATATAAATAATTGTTGTCAAAGTGAAGACATGAAATTCATTAAAAAATGTTTTTGGGAAAATAAAGATAAGAATTTTTTTAATAATAATAAAATCAATATTGCGGTTCATATAAGGAGAGAAAACTCGCACGATAAAGGTCAAGCTGGAGAGCGAGCAACCACACCAAATAGTTATTATTTAGAAATAATGAATAAAATAAGAGAAAAATACAAAGACAACGACAAAAAAGTACTATTTCATATATATTCACAAGGAGTAATAACAAAATTTATTGATTTGGCAAATAGTGATGTAAAATTTTATTTGGATTATGATATTTGTGAATCATTTACAGGTATGGTTTCAGCAGAAATTTTAGTAACATCTCCGAGTAGTTTAAGTTATATCGCTGCTTTAATTAGTGATGGAGAAATTTACTACAAAAAATTTTGGCATAATCCTAGGAAAAATTGGATAATATGTTAAATATTTTTATTTAATATAAAATTATATTTATATTAACTAAAATGATTAATATTTATGAACCAAATATTAAAAAATATAGTAAAAAGGCTATTGAAGCGATAAATTCAGGTTGGATATCTAATCATGGAGAATATATTAATTTATCAACAAAAAAACTGAACAGTTTTTTAAACATTAAGCATTCTATTTTATTATCAAATGGAACATGTGCTACACATTGTTTATTTTTAGCAATTAAATATAAATATCCTGAAATTAAAAAAATATATATTCCGAATAACGCATATGTTGCCGCTTGGAATTCAGCATTAATGGTATATAATATTGAACAACTTGAAGTTATGAAAATGAATTTAGATATGTGGAATATAGAAACAGATGAAAAATATATTCAAACATTAGATAAAAATTCAGCCGTATTAATTGTTCATAATTTAGGAAATATAATAAATGTTCCAAGATTAAAAAAAATACGACCAGATTTAATTTTTGTTGAGGACAATTGTGAGGGATTATTTGGTAAATATAATGGAATTTATTCAGGAACAACTGATGATATATTGTGTGCTTCTATTAGTTTTTATGGAAATAAAATTATAACAACTGGTGAAGGTGGTGCTTTTTTAACAAATCATCAAGATATTTATGAACATATTAAAAAAGTGTACTCACAAGGAATGTCATCTGTAAGATATTTGCACGATGTTCACGCTTATAATTACAGAATGACAAATATACAAGCTGCTTTTTTATATGAACAACTGAATGATATTGAAAATATTTTAAGTAATAAAAAACAAATATTTGATAATTATGAAACATTATTCGAGCCTTTAATTAGTGCGGGTAAAATCGCACTATTTAAAAAAGAAGATAATACTGAAAACGCACATTGGATATTTGCTATTCGTATTATAGGAAACAATAAATTAATTGAAGAAACAACAGAGTTTTTTAAAATTCATAATGTAGATATTAGACCATTTTTTTATCCAATTAATAAACACGGACATCTAACTAATATTGAAAATAATGATGAAATATCTGTATTATTAAATAAAGAAATAATTATGATTCCAAGTTCTCCTACTATTACAATAGATGAACAAAAACAAGTTTTTGATATTGTAAAAATGTTTTTACGCTCTGAATAATATAGCTTATTTTTTTTTCAATACCTTTATTTTACAAGGACCAACTGTTTTACTATTAATTATATCCAAATTTAGTTTATCACATAAAATATTAAATGAGTTCCCTGTATAAAAATATGAATGAAAATGTGTATATTCTACTTTATATTCATCAATACAGTCAGATATAAATATTAAATAACCATTATCATTTAGATTATTCAATATTTTTTTTATGTCTTCTAATGGATTAATTACGTGTTCAATAAAATTATTAGAATATATTACATCAAATTTCATATTGTCTATATTATTAAATACATTTGTTCCTTTAACATATTTGTCATATCCACAAATATTATAACCTTTCTCTTTTAAAATTGGAATCATTTTACCTAATCCACATGCGTAATCTAAATATGATAATTTCTTATTTTGAAATATTTTAATTGAAATTAAACTATCTAATTGGTATTTTACATTATCACCTTCATAATAATAACTATAAACGTCTTGATAATCATTATTTATTTCTTCTTCTGATAAATTTAAAAATCTTAGATCTCCAAAAATTAAGCCACAATTTGGACATTTATGTCTTATTAATGTGCCAGCACAAAATATATCATTAGCGTATAATTTTGAAAAATTTTGATTTAAATCGGTATATTCACATATAATACAATTTAAACTAATTGGACGTGGATGTTGTAAATTATTCCATCTTTTAATTTGTCGCTCTTTTGAAGCCATATATAATTATAATCATTATTATAAAATAAATATAATCATTATTATAAAATAAATAATATAATCATTATATTTATTTTATAATAATGATTATATATAATAATGATTATAACACCACACTTAGGCATAGGCGATTTATTAATAGTTAAAATGAAACAAATATCCAATAATTTAGATATTGATTATATTAATATTAATAAAGGCTTAATATTACAATATTGTGAAAATTATGAAATCAAAATTAATTTTATTATAAATTTAATAAAACTCTTATTTCATGACACAAAATTTGATATAAATAATAATCCTACTGATTTTCATCTTATGGATAAATATAAACTTACTAATACTTATTTATATGATAGTATTAATTTTAATATGATCAATGTTAAAAATGAATATTCAGATTATATTATTTTTCATACTAAAATGAGACATGATGGCTTAATGGATAAATTTACTAATGAAATATTACCAGGATTAAATACTTTTTTTACAAATTTTAAAACATCAAAAAAAATTATAATTTTAGGTGAAAGAAATATAGGACAAAATTATGAAACAAAATTGCACAAAACAATTTCATTGTATAAAAATTTATTATTACTAAATAAATATAATCAAGTAATCGATTTAACAAATGATATATTAACTTGCGGAAACCCAGATTTTAATAAATTTTTATTAGAGATTGAAATTATTAATAAATCTTCGTGTAATATTACTTTTGGAATCGGTGGTCCATTTAATATATGTAAAGCATTTTCTAAAAATAATGTATCGTTCATACCTTTTTATCATTTATCTCCACATAAAACAGTTTTAGACATGTTTAATGCTATAGATAATACTATAGTACAAAATTTTAAAGATTTATATAACAGAATATATAAACTTACTATATAAAGATAATAGTTATTATTTTAATTTAGAAAAACACATCATAAAATAGCTGTCTCTTTCCTCGATAATATAAAAATTATATTTTTTATACAGACTAATGGCTATGTTATTAATTTTATCAACTGTTAAATAAATTTTATCAATATTTTTAATTTTTTCGTGATTAAATATGTATTCCATTATTTTTTTACCATATCCTTTACCCTGATAATTTTCTAAAATACAAATGCCAAACCAATATTTATTATCATCATAATCTATATGAGCATAACCAACAGGTAAATTATCATCTGTTAATATTAATGTAATTAAATGATTGCTTATTACATTAACGCTTCTTTTATTAAAATATCTAAACGTACCAGGAATACTATTATTCAAAAATCCATTTAATAAATAATTATTATTTTCAGTAATTTCTATAATATTGTTCATAAACTATTTTACATATCTATATTATTTTTTTTATTTCTTTTTCTGTAATATTAAATAAATTATATAATTCATCTTCGATATATTCTTTTTCAATTATAACTCTACATTTATAATCAATTAATTCATTTTCAGTATTAAATTTAAATAAAATAGTAATATCATAATTAAAATAATTTTTTAAATAATCTAAATTAAAATCACTTATAATAATTATTTCATCATAAATAAAGGACAAATACTTTATAATATTTAAAAATATTTTGTTGTTATTTGATTCTTTATTAATTACAATAATTAATCTATTTATTTTATAACTCTTTTGCTCTTTTAATAGTGATTTTGAAACGTAATTTATTTTATTTTTAACACGAAAACGGATATCATTGTATTCAATACATTCTTTACAAATTTTTAAATATAGCTCTTCATCTACATTTCCATCTCTTAAAACATCCATCATATCCCATATTAATAAATTTACCTTTTTCATAGTTTTATATAACTGCGTGTAATCTATTATAAAACCTTTTAACTTTTCAAATAATAAATCATATTCTTTTTGAACATCATTTTTTCTATTATCTTTTATTTTGTCCAATTTAATATCTAAAATAGTTATTTTATCAATGGCTTCTCCTAAAGATACAGGTAAGTGTAATAAATCATTATTTGACATTATTATATTAAATACAAAATAATATAAAAAATAATATTAAAAATAATATAAAAAATAATATTTCAATTTATTATAAATGTCTCGTATATTAGTTTTACAAAATGAACATCATTTAGGAGATCATATAATTAACTTTATTTTTTTTTATAAAATTAAAGATTACATTGAAGAAAATAATATAATTATTCATTACCATTGTCTTGAAAAATATCATAATAATTTAGCTGAATTTAATTGTTCTAAAAATATAATAATAAAGGACTGGGAAAATATAGGATATGTTTTATGGCAAGAAACTTTTCCAAATCCTTATAATTATATAGAAGGTAAATTATGTAGAATGTTTAATATATTTTTAAAATATGCTGCTATTCCATTGTTAGTAAATTCATTTGAATATCAAGACCCTGAATTATTTACACGTTATGAAAAATTAGATGATAAATATAAAAATATAGATATACTTGTAATTAATTCAACACCATTAAGTGGTCAATATGATTATAATAAGGATATATGGGATGATTTTATAATAAGACTAAGTCAAAAATTTTCAGTTGCCGTAACTGAAAAAGTGAATGATAATATATTATCTCTTCATGATATGTCTGTAAAAAATATAGCAGCAATAGCATTAAAGGTAAAAAAAATTATAGCAATAAATACAGGACCTTCAATTCCATTATATAATACTGACATATTAAACAATGTAGAGGTGATACATTTATTTGGAGGATCCGGTCATCATAAAACACGGAAAATTCAACAACATACCAAACTTAAAGAATTATCATTTTTGTTATATTAACTATAAATTATTCTTTTAAAATTAAACAAATTAAATAAATACTTAAATTCAAATATTTATTTAATAAAATGTCAATTACTTTTTCAAGTTGTTTTTATATTATCAAATCAAAATTTGATCCGAATATTTATATTAATTGGATGAATAATTTTCTCTCTATTCTTGTTAAAAAAGAAAATAATTTCAATTTGGTTATTTACAGCGACGAAAATAGCTGTCGATACATTGATACTAAAGAGAACCCAAAAATTAAGGTCGTTTTAAAACCCATTGATCAGTTTTATAATTTCAAGTACGAAGCTTTCTGGGTCGAAAATCACAAAAAGAACTTCTTGCTTAATGACAAGTCCAATTGGGTTTTAAATATGCTATGGTCTGAGAAAATTTGGTTTGTAAAAGAGACAGTAGAGAGAAAATATTTTGAAACAGAGTTTTACGGTTGGTGCGATATTGGTTATTTCAGAAATCGTCCTGAAGATACACATAGTAGCCAACTTTTAAATTGGCCAAACGCGACAAAAATTAGCGAATTAGATAAAAATAAAATTTGCTATGCTTGCATCAATAATGATGACCGATATATGAATTATTTATACAAAATAGTCAATAACAAGTCGCAACACGGATTACCGGTACAAGAAATACCTGCTATACAAAATTCAATAGCAGGCGGATTTTTTATTTGTCATAAAGATAAGATAAACTGGTGGGCGGAAACATATGAAGCAAAATTGGCAGCATATTTCAAAAATAATTATTTGGTTAAAGATGACCAAATAATATTAGCAGATTGTATTCTTTCAAATTTAAATGAATTTTTACTGTTTAGAGAGAAAAATCCAATGTATGATAATTGGTTTATGTTTCAAAGAATATACCTTTAGAAAAGGTTCAGCGAAGCAAAAACTAAAGTAAAAACCAAATTATAAAATGTGTATGTTAGTTAATTTTGACACTACCTTTTCTAAATGTAGTATAAATGATAAGTATTTTAATGCCGATTTATAATGGAATTCAATTTATCGATGAATCTGTTTCATCAATTTTAACACAAACTTACGACCAATGGGAGCTGATTATTGGAGTAAATGGCCACCCTGAAAACTCTGATGTTTACAAAATCGCAAAAGAATATGAGAAAAAAGGTGGAGGCAAAATCCGTGTATTCGATTTTTACAAAATTAAAGGCAAATCAAACACATTGAATGCTATGATACACTATTGTGAATATGACCATATTGCACTACTCGATGTTGATGATATTTGGCATCCTCAAAAATTAGAAATTCAATCCCATTTTTTAAACTATTATGGTGTAATTGGCAGCAAATGTATATGGTTTGGTGATAGACCTGGTGTAATTCCAGATATACCGATTGGAGATATTAGTAATTTTGATTTTTCTACAGTAAATCCTATTATTAATTCAAGTTGTATTATACGTAAGGAATTATGCTATTGGAATGAAAATGGCATAGAAGATTATGATTTGTGGATCCGTTTAAGAAAATCAGGCAAGAGGTTTTTTAATTGTAAAGAAATACTCGTAAAACATCGTATCCATAATGCGTCGGCATTTAACTCAAAAGGTAATGATAATAAAGTCGATGAATTATTAGTAAGTCACGGTTTTAAAAGTCGCGCCGAAAAAAATAATGACCCATCAAGAATACACGTTCCACAAATAAATAAAATAAATATGAGTTTACTTTAGTTATTTAGTTATTTAGTTTTGTATTTTATTCCAGTCCATAGGACACAAATCCCTTGTATCGTGTCCAGCCGCCTCACCAAACCATGTTGCCGGATAGCAGACAATTTTGTAAGGATTCATATTTAAATATGCGCCCCACCAACTAAAAGAACTATTTGCTATAATATTGTCACTACAACTGCTCATTAATATCATTTGCTCCCAATCGCTCAAATCGTTTGACGCCCGAATAAAATTCAATGTGGGAAAATCAGATTTCAACTTGGTAATAGTCTCATTTACATCTTCAAGATCTTCTTCCTCACAAAAATATAATACATTGTTTTTCAATTTCTCTCTTATTTTAAAAAAGGTTAATGATTTTTTATAATATTCATATGTCATAATCGGATGATAATGCTGTACTTTTTTATAGTCCCCAAGTCTAAAATGAAGACTAATTGTGTCATTTAGTGTATATTGTGTGAAACCTGATTTACTTACAACGGTCTTCCTAATTTGTTCAAGATCAATCATTTTACAAATCTTGTAAAAATTTTCTGAAAAATATTTATGGCTTTGAAAGTAACCAAACAAGCAAATATTTTGACCTTGGCTTTTATACTTGTATAAATTCAGGTCATTATACCTAAATCCGGATTCCTTTACAAGCAGCATTTGAGGAAATACTTTTGACGTAAACGGTTTCAGTCTAATCAAAAAATTATCCCAATATGTGGGTCTTATGATCGTTTGACCACCGCCTAATTTTTCTACATCTATAAAAGCAAATTTGGTTTTAATATTGATTGCGTGCGATATTGTAGTAAATATTTGGAAAAGCTGGTTTCCAAGTCCACCCATTAAATTACAAGTAATCATTTTATATTTATTTGTAATTAGTTTTTAAATTATTCCTTTACTTTTATTAATTAATTTAACCAATCTATTTTCTCATTTAATAATTCTTCCACTTTAATAAATATATTCGAATTGAAGAATCCATTGTGAGCTGACAATGGCGATGGATGAACACCATTAATTATTCTCTCTTTATTCAAAATATATTTCTCTTTTGCTTTTGCAAAGTTGCCGAGAAGCAAGAATACACACGTTGGATTTTGTGCGCTTATAAACTCAATTACACTATTTGTAAATAGTTCCCATTGCTTCATATGAGAGCCGGGTTTTCCTTCTTGAACTGTTAGTGAAGCATTCAACAAGAATATTTTCTCTCTGTAAAACCATTGCTCTAAATTTCCTGAAACAAAATTATAATTGCGTTCCGGAAACTCGTTTTGGAGTTCTTTATAAATATTTCTCAATGATGGTGGTATTTTTACACCGGTTGGCACCGAGAAACTTAATCCGTGTGCTTGGTTTGGACCGTGATACGGGTCTTGTCCGAGTAATACTACTTTTATTTTTGTTACGTCCATTTCAAATACCCGGTATACATTTTCCTTTTCTGGGTATACGGGTTTTTCTTCGCTGGAATATAATGCGTTTATATTGGGTATTGATTCAAATTTGTCAAAGAATGGTTTCCAAGATTCGTTCATATTATTGATTATAATATTATTAATAATATGTTTTTTGTATTCAATTTTTATATTTTATATTTTATATTTCTATATTTTATATGGCAGAAAATATAGAAAACTTACCATTGTATCTAATTAAAGCAAATATAGAAACACGTAAAAAGATTGCTGAAATCCAAAAGTTGAATGAACAAAGACAAGAATTATTAGCATTACCTGAAAGGTGTAATATACAAAAACAAAAAATTGAAGATGAGTTATCAAATATAAAAAATCCTAAGTCGCATAATTATCTTGTTATAAGTCAACAATTACGTATGATAAATTTAGAGATAGCTAATTTAGGATCATTAATGAGTGAAATACCAAAAATAGAAAAAAGAATAGATGATTTACATAATTATATACAAGGACTACCTGATAAATATCGTAATCTTGAAAATTTAGAAAAAAACCAATTAAATAGAGGTAGTAGATTACCTAGTTCAACCTTTTCAAATGAAAGAAATTTTGGCGGTAAGAAAAAATCAAGAAAACAACTGCGTAAAAAAAGAAGAAGAACATATAAAAGAAAATAATGTTTTTATCTTTAATTTACATTTAAACTTTCCATATACTTTTTATGTTTATCGCTTCTATTATGTTCAGCCTTACCAGAAACCCTTATTTCTGACCCACATTCACAAGTAATCATTACTTTTTGTTTTTCCAGTATTTTTTCTTTATTTTTCTGATACCATTCGTCCTTACTTTACTTTATTTTATTCTTATTTTCTTCAATATATATTTTATTTTGTTCTTATCTAAAAGTCTTCATTTAATGAAAATGCGTCATTTGTTTGAGTTTTATTTGCTAAACTATATTCTGAGATTTTGCGCTCGAACATGTTAGTCTTCCCCTCCAAACTTATCAGCTCCATAAAATCAAAAGGATTGCTCACATTATAGATCTTCTTGTAGCCCAATTGAACGCATAAACGGTCAGCAACAAAACGGATATATTGATTCATCAATTCGGAATTCATACCAATAAGACGACACGGCAACGCCTCACAAATAAATTCGGTTTCAATATCGACGGCCTCCTTGATAAGCTCGTGAATACGCGCTTTGTCGACCTTTTTCAATAATTTGCTGTACAAAAGGATAGCAAACTCGCAGTGGAGAGCTTCATCGCGCGAAATCAATTCGTTACTGAATGTGAGACCGGGCATTAGACCGCGTTTCTTTAACCAGTAAATACTACAAAAGGCGCCACTGAAGAAAATCCCCTCTACACACGCGAAGGCAACTAATCTGGTGGCGAAACTACTGCGATTATCGTGAATCCATTTTTGCGCCCAATCGGACTTCTTCTTGATACACGGGAAATGCTCTATCGCATTAAATAATTTGTGCTTTTCTTCACCGTCTTTAATGTATGTCTCAATTAGCAAACTATATGTTTGACTATGTATATTTTCCATCGCAATTTGGAAACCATAAAATGCTCTCGCCTCTGAAATTTGAACATCACTCATGAAACGTTGCGCCAAGTTCTCCAAAACAATTCCGTCTGACGCAGCAAAAAACGCCAAAATCATTGATATAAAGTGTTTCTCGTCAGCATTTAAGCTCTCCCAGTTTGTCAAATCCTTCGACAAATCGATTTCCTCCGCGCGCCAAAAGCAGTCAATTTGCTTCTTATACATCTCCCATATGTCATTATGCTTTATGGGAAACATTACAAATCTATTATCGTCAGGTACAAGTAAAGGCTCAGTAATATTTTTAGACATCCTAAATAATATATTACCAATATTTTAAATTTGTTTTTTAATAAATTTTAAAGAAAATAATAAAATAGTTAGATATTTTAAGATGAATACTTTAAGAATACCTACAAATTATATACATTTAGAGAACAGAGATCAACAACTATTGCAAATTGAAAATCTAATTGACGCGAAAAGAAAAATGTTGATTGACAAACAAAAAAAATTCAAGAACCTTACAAAAGAAAACGAGTTTTTAAACGAAGTTAAACAAGACTATAACAAATATTACGGTTATATTGTTAAACAAAAAGAGGACCAAATGAGCGCGTTGACTATGTTGAATGGTTATATTAAAGATTTAACAATTTCGGGCACTTTAAGTAAAAATAATATTGAAGATGCCAAAAATGAACAACAAAAAATACTTACTGAAATAAATTCAATTAAAAAGGGGATTGATGATATTATTAAAGAAACCGATAATATTAATCCGGCGGTAAAACCAAAAAATGTTGTTTAATATAAATTTATTTTAATTTTATTATAAATTTATATATATAGTAATGAGTACCCCTATAGCACTATTAAATCAAAGTATAACAAATTTAGGTACGGCAGTTGGAAATATGAATAGAGAAAATGTGGAACAAAACAATACTCTGCGACCAGGTTTTACAGCTATTGCTACTTCACTTGAGGGTTTGAAAACCAGAGTTATGAATTTGATTGATTCGGTTAGACAATTGGGTATTTATATTAAACAATTAGAGAGTGAACGTGGTGCCAATATTAGTGATATTGGTAGTAATGTTGAGGATGTGAATGAATTAAAAAGACAAATCGCTCAATTGCGTCAGGAATACAAGACGTTAGAACAAGAATTAGCCAATACTCAACAACAGAACGCAACCCTAAAAAATAATTTAGATACTACTACACAGAACCTTCAACAATGTAATAGAGAGAAAGCTCAATTACAAGCTGATGTCACACAATTACAGAAACAAATTGAAGCTATGCAAGCCGAAATTGATAGATTAAATAATTTGCCAAAACCAGATCCACAAGAAATCCAACAGCTTAAAGCTGAAGTACAAAGATTAAATTATGAAATTCAACAAAGACAGCAAGCACTCGATAATTTAAATAATGTTGTTATACCAGGTTTAAATAAACAAATAGCAGACTTAAAAGCATCAATAGCGCCATTAAATAAACAAATAGCAGACTTAAAAGCATCAATAGTACCATTACAACAACAACTAGCACAATGTAATACTGATTTGGAAGCGGCAAATAGAAATATTGCTACTTTACAAGCACAAAACAGAGATTTAACAGACCAGATTACAGCAAGCACCACAGCTATTAATAATATAATAGCAACAGTAAATGCTTCCAGATTTAAAATAGATCCAAATTTGACACAAGATATAACGGTACAAAGAGACGAATTGTCAGCACAAATTGGTCGACTGGAAGACATTGTTAACAGCCTATTACCTGGGAAAGGTTCGTCTTCTGGACGAGGATTTTCACCAAAAGTTGCTACTGAGTCTAAAGCCAGTTCAGAGACACGTGCTCTTCCTTCTGGGTGGTACTCAGCAGTTGACCCAGAGACGGGAACCACCTATTACATTAACGATACAACAAAAAAAAGTCAATGGGATTTTCCTGTTATTCCATCATCATCATTATCATCGTCATCAGGAAAATATGGTAGTTTTTTGGATGAAGAACCGAGTGATTCTTCATCATCAAGAGAAAATACACCTCCTTCACGTCCAGCAAGGGTTTATAGACGGCCATATCCTAGTTCTAGTTCATCTAACGCAAGTGATATTTTTGGTACATCTACTACAAACGCATATGGTGCTGAAATTAATGCTCCATCAAATTTATCATCTCAACCGCCTTTAAAGTCAAGTTCTACTGTTATAAGTAGTATTCCTGATATTACCTCAGTAAAAATTGGGGGTGTAACCACAACTCTAAGCAATCTTAAAAAAGCTTTATTAACAAAGTCGAAAAGTCAATCTAATCCTCTAAATAATAGGTATAATACAGTTTATAATGCTCTTGTTAGTTTAAAAAGTGTAGCAGAGTTGCCTCAAATATTTACCACTAACAAGATAAATGTAGCAAGTGATGGTAGTGGTGGAATTACTTTATCATCTATGTCTGGTGGCGGTAGAACATCCAAAAAAACAAAGAATAAAAGAAAGATAAGAAAACAAAAAGGCGGTTTTGAATATAGCGGCAAATCTAAAAGACGTAGATTTAGTGTAACGCGTAGCAGTTCTTCTCCAAGGTCTTCTCAATCAAGGTCTTCTTCTCAAAGGTCTTCTTATGAAACACAATCAATTGTGCCACCAAAATATAGAGCAAGAGGAACTAAAAAATCAAAGATGTAATGTTAATTGGTAAAAACCCATATTTAATAATATATTAAGCTTATAATATTAAATGTCAAATAGAAAATTCGTAATATTAGGAGAAAGGTGTAGCGGGACAAATTTTCTGGAAGAAGCATTAACGCAAAATTTCGATATTACATATACGTCAGAATATGGTAACAAACATTTCTTTTGTTGGAATAAATATGGTAGCGCAAATGATGACACAATTTTTATAGGTATAATAAGAAATCCCATTTATTGGTTAAACTCTTTTTCAAAAGAATTACATCATATACCGTCAATAAACAAAAGTTTACAAAACTTTTTATTTAATGAATTTTACTCGGTTCTCGATGAACAAAAAAATAAATTATCTATATTGGATTTTGGTAATAATTTTAATAATACTACAGAAATAGTAAATCCTAAGGATCTTAATTATTTAACCGGTAAAAAATATAAAAATATATTTGAAATGCGAAAATTAAAAAATTATTATTTGATAAATATAATGCCACGAAAAGTGAAAAACTATATTTGGGTAAACTATGAAAATCTGCTATACAATTATGAAGACACTTTAAACAATATACAAACTAAATTCGCACTACCAAAAAAAACAGACACATATGTCAAAATAAAAAATTACAAGAAGTCAAATAGTTATAATTACAAGCAGCAGCGAGTAATTACTTTTAATAATGCGTTGTTACAAGTGATTTGGGACAATCTCGATACAACTCAAGAAAATATATTGGGTTATTTTAAAGGAGATGATAATGGTGCGTTTAAAAGCGCTTTAACCAGTGATGCGTCGTCTATTAATTAATAAACCTTGCAAAGACGGCCAATATCTACAATTTTCAGGCCACCACCCCGTAATCTCTCTATGCTTTAAGGATTGTAGTCGGCAGCGCATTTGAATAATGTGTTTTCTTTCTTTAAAAACCCTTTTCCAAGCGCGTTGTATTACTCTTAACCAAATTGTTTTAATAATACAAACGGAGTGTCCTGTTGGTAAATTTATTATTTCGCCAATTTCAGGTTTAATGTAATTCGGTTGTGTTATCATATTTTTATAATTTCTGATAAATTTATGAGGGGTTATTTGCTCTTGACGGTCTATATAATCTTGGTTTAAAGGTGCCGTCCAATCATCGATAAAATCAGTATCCAGATTTTTAATTCTATTTATCAACAAATAATGTTTGCTGACGTCACTATTCGTTGATCCATGTAATTTATGGTTGAATAATTCGCACAAAACAATATTGTATTTAGTCGGACTTATTTCGTCACAATCATAAACATTTTCTTCATAATCGTCGCTATCATAATCATCAATATCATAATCTTCGCTATCATCGGAATAATTTTCTGCCATTATTATTTTATTAATTTAAATATTAAATAATTTATTAATCAATTTTTTTTAAACAATATATATATATAAATGAAGATGCCAAGTGTTTTACAAAATTTACTAACAAATAAAATTGTTTTGAATGTAGTTTGCATACTATCTGCTTTAAACCTTATTGGATACCTTGCAATGGGTAAAATAACCGCCATATTATTTTTCATTGTTTTAGCAATATTAATAACACAATTTAATAAAAATATGATTATTGTTTTAGGCGTTCCTTTGATTTTAGTTAACTTGTTTGTTGCAAAAGGTTATTCTTTTGTTGAAGGAATGGAAACAAACAGTGATACAACGACTAAATCTTCTGGTACTTCTGACACACCAGCTATGACACAAGATCAAAAAGACGCACTTAAAAGTGTTGCGAAGCAAGCCGCTCAAGATAAGAAATCCGGTCAGGGTTTACCAATAACTCCAATTGACCCATCTCTTAGTCAAGATACAACTAATACATCTGAACCTTTTGGCGTTAATCAAGCCGACAAAAAAAGAAGTTCTGGACATTCAATTGATTATGCCACAACAGTTGAAGAGGCTTATGATAATTTGAATAGTATTTTAGGAGGCGAAGGAATTCAAAAACTCACTGCAGACTCACAAAAATTAATGAAGCAACAGATGCAGTTGGCTGAGTCATTGAAAACTATAGAGCCAATGGTCGAAAGTCTTGCTCCTATGATGAAACAAGCACAAGATATGATGAATGGAATTGGAGGTAATGACGGAATGGGTAATATAATGGATATGGCGAAAAAAATGGGTCTAGGAGGAGCAACTAAAAAAGAATAAATAATCTTACAAGTATTTTATATTATATATTATAATAATATAATATGAAAAAATGTCCGCCAGGAGTAATATGCGTTGAAAATATTTCAATGTTTTTTATAATAGCATGCTTTATTATTGTTTTTTATTTATTTTACAGCAATATGAAAAATCAAAATATTGTTGTTAACAATAGACCTTCTGAAAAAATAGTTATAAATGATAGACAGAGAGAAAACGTTGGAGGTGGATGGTTTGGTGGTTTAAGTTGGCCTTACACGAATCTACCAAGCGACCCATTATTAAATCCTTATGCACCGCCATTAAGAGATGAGCGTTATTTTGTTTCATCTGGCACTTATGTCCCTCCCGGAACTATTCCGATAAATGTTCAGACTAATATTGGTGCTGTGCCTGAAAACACAAGTTATAGGCAACTTGGGATACTCACGGCGACCAATTCTAAGGGCGCAATTTTGCCTTTGATGGGAAGACCTGTATTCACCAATCGTGACAAATGGCAATATTATACCATGAGCGACCAAAATAACAGCGTTAAATTACCTGTTTCTCGTAATGGAAGAAGTTGTACGAACGAATACGGTTGTGATAGATTGTTTAATGGTGATACAGTGTATATTGAAGGCTTAAATGAAGCATATAGAGTGACGATGTATGATAATGATACAATCAGATACTTACCGGCAATTTAAAATATATTATTTTTTACTTTTTGTTTTTTTATTTGAATTTTTTGTTAGTTTTTTACGTGTTAATCTAAATTTTTGCGATTTGCCTCCTGTTACCGCAACAGCTGTTTTATTAACTGTCGATGCAAAAGAGTCTCCTTGGGGTTGTGGATTGTTTTGTAAATTTTTTAAAAATTCCTTAAATTTAGCTGTAGGAATTATTTTAAAATATGCGTCATCGTCTGTTTGAGCTTGAACAGGACCATTGGTTGTACCAGATTGAACTTGAGCTTCTACAGCACTACCTTCAGTTTTAACAGCACTACCTTCAGTTTTAACAGAAGTACCTTCAGTTTTAACAGAACTACCTTCTACAGCAGCACCTTCTACAGCAGCACCTTCTACAGCAGCACCTTCGGTTTGGGCACTACCTTCGTGAGAGCCTTCAGTAGTAGCAGTAGTAGCAGAAGTAGAACTAAGAGGACCTATACCAGTATTTAATAGTTCATTGTTTGTAGTACCTGCTTCTTCTTCTTTAACACCTTCTTCTCCTTCCTTAGCACCTTCTTCTCCTTCTTTAGCACCTTCACCTTCAGTTGTACCTTCTTCCTTAGCACCTTCTCCTTCAGTTGTAGCACCTTCTTCCTTAGCACCTTCTCCTTCAGTTGTACCTTCTTCCTTAGCACCTTCTTCTTTAACACCTTCTCCTTCAGTTACACCTTCTTCCTTAGCACCTTCTTCCTTAGCACCTTCTTCCTTAGCACCTTCTTCCTTAGCACCTTCTTCTTTAACACCTTCTCCTTCAGTTACACCTTCTTCCTTAGCACCTTCACCCTCAGTTGTACCTTCTCCTTCAGTTGTACCTTCTTCCTTAGCACCCTCTTCCTTAGCACCTTCACCCTCAGTTGTACCTTCTTCCTTAGCACCTTCACCCTCAGTTGTACCTTCTTCCTTAGCACCCTCTTCCTTAGCACCTTCACCCTCAGTTGTACCTTCTTCCTTAGCACCCTCTTCCTTAGCACCTTCACCCTCAGTTTTAGCACCTTCTTCTCCTTCTTTAGCACCTTCTCCTTTAGTACTTTCAGCAGTAACAACAGGTGTTTCAGTACTTTCGACAGGAGCTTCAACACCTTCAGTTTTAGCTTCAACAGGAGCAGCAGGAGTATCAACAGGAGTGTTTACTTTTGCTTGTTGTTGCTCTGCTTCTTGTTGTGCTCTCATTTGTGCTTGTTGCTCTGCTTCTTGTTGTGCTCTCATTTGTGCTTGTTGTTGCTCTGCTTCTTGTTGTGCTCTCATTTGTGCTTGTTGTTGCTCTGCTTCTTGTTGTGCTCTCATTTGTGCTTGTTGTTGCTCTGCT
>SXGQ01004160.1_pt1 | contig 66297 bp, 71 predicted proteins | sample 3178371 | NCBI WGS metagenome assembly SXGQ01 (sample SAMN11356859, study PRJNA531348) | freshwater metagenome | isolation source: freshwater sample F1-20 | place: China: Fuxian Lake, Yuxi | collected 2017-12-25
ACCAACGGAAGTTTTGTGAACGGCCAACGCCTCACCGGTGAGCGATCCGTGCGAAAAGGCGACAGAATCCAAGTGGGCTCAACAGTGTTGGAGATGCGATCATGAAATTGAAATGGGGCGCAAGTACCGACGTGGGCATGGTGCGCCAGCAAAACGAAGACTCGTACCTTGCTGAAGAAAATCTGTATGTAGTTGCCGACGGCATGGGTGGCCACAACGCAGGCGAAGTTGCAAGTGCATTAGCTGTCACCACATTGAAAGCCGGCGCACGCACTGGCATTGACTCTGTTGAACGCTTCCGTGAATTAGTACAACAAGCAAACACCGCTATTTACACAGCCAGTTTGGATGACAGCACACAAAGCGGCATGGGCACCACGCTTACTGCACTTAGCATTGTTGCTGGCGAAGAACCACGCGTGCTTGTGGCAAACGTGGGCGATGCGCGTACATACCTGTGGCGCAATAACGCACTCACACGACTCTCAGTAGACCACAGTTACGTGCAAGAACTTGTGAACGAAGGAATCATTACTCCTGAAGAAGCACGTGTGCATCCACGACGCAACATCGTTACTCGTGCGCTCGGCATAGACCGCTCTGTAGTGGTTGACGTATTTAGTCACCTCGTGCGCACGGGTGATCGCATTGTGTTGTGCAGCGATGGCCTTGTTGACGAAGTAAGCGATGCAGACATTGCCGTAGTGCTCGGGCAGCACTCCGACCCACAAGACACTGCCGAAGCATTAGTAATGGTTGCCAATACTGCAGGTGGTCGCGACAACACCACCGTGATTGTGATTGATGTGCTGGACGACATTAGTGAACCAGTAGTTCTTCCTACACCCGACAACACCACACCGATGGAAGCGCTTGCACCAATGCAGTTAACTCCTGCGAAGAAATCAAAGGTTGGCATGGTGTTGTTCTGGAGTGCGCTTGTGGCAATTGTGTTTAGTGCCATCACCGTTATTGGTGTGTACGGACGCAGTGGTTACTTCATTGGGTTTGATTCCAATGATCAAGTAGCCATCTACCGTGGGCGTGTTGGTGGCATTCTGTGGTTTCAGCCAACAATTGAAACCCAAACAAGCATGTCTGGCGAAGAATTACCCGAAGACATCTTGCGCGATGTAGCGCTGAACCGTGAATTCTCTTCTTCAAGCCAAGCAAGCAAGTACCTAGCCCTTATCCGTATAGCCATCATCGATGCAACAACAACCACAAGCACTACAACCACCGTTCGATAACACGCTCTCTCGTGCACGGCGCAGCGTAGAACTTGGCTTAGTTCTTCTTGCTGGAATCATTACGGCAAGCGCATATGTACTTGCTTCGTTAGGTGAACGTGCATCTATGCCGGCGCGCATTGTGCCGTTCATGGTGTTTGTGTTGTCGCTATTGGTAGTTACGCATGTGGTGGTGCGTTTTGTGGCGCGTGGCGCAGACCCGCTACTTCTACCTACTGCTGCGTTGTTGCATGGCCTCGGGTATGTGATGATCGCGCGACTCAGCGACCACTGGGCCGGTTTGCAAGCAACGTGGAGCCTTGTAGGCGTTGCCGCATTTGCACTCACTCTGTTTTTCATTGAACGGCCTAGTGACTTACAGAATTACCAATACACATCACTTGCGCTTGGCCTTGGTTTGTTGCTGTTGCCCATGGTGCCTGGCATTGGATTTACCAGTGGTGGCGCACGCATCTGGGTGAGCATTGGCCCCATCAACTTCCAACCAGGTGAGTTTGCAAAAATTCTGCTCGCAATTTTCTTTGCTTCATACCTGGGCCAACACCGCATGCAGATTGCGCGTGGCGACAAAAAGATATTTGGCTACACGCTTCCCGCACTTGAACACCTAGCGCCCATCTTGTTGGCGTGGGCCGTGAGCGTTGTGGTGATGGTGGGAGAAAAAGATCTCGGCTCGTCCCTTTTGTTCTTCACACTGTTTGTAGTGATGCTGTGGATAGCAACTGAGCGCACCAGTTTTCTTGTAGTTGGTGTGGGGCTCTTTGCCGGCGGTGCATTTATTGCCTACAAACTGTTTGCACACGTGCAGACACGCGTAGATATTTGGCTCAACCCATGGGACCAATACACCGGACGCGGCTACCAACCCATTCAAGGATTGTTTGCGTTAGCTAATGGCGGCATGGGCGGCACTGGCCTTGGCTTGGGTGACCCAGCCGCAATTCCAGCCGCACACAACGACTTCATCTTTGCTGCATTAGGTGAAGAGCTTGGATTACTTGGCACTACAGCCGTGCTCGCTGCTTTTGTGTTGCTAGTAGGTGCAGGTATGCGCACTGCACTGCGCGCACAAAGCGATTTCGACAAACTGTTAGCAACTGGTCTCACCACCATTGTGGCTGTGCAGACATTCATCATCATTGGTGGTGTGTTGCGCGTAGTGCCACTCACAGGCGTCACGCTTCCGTTCATGAGTTACGGCGGTTCATCACTTGTTTCTAACTATGTACTGTTAGCCATCCTTGTTCGCATTAGCGACACCACTGCACGTGGCTTACACGAAGTACCAGACGAAGCCAGTTTGTCTGAACGTTTTGCTGCATGGCGCACGCGTAAGACAGACGCAAAGGCAGACGCGTCATGAACCAGCGCATTCGCCACCTCACGGTTGCACTCATTGCATTGTTTGGCATTTTGTTTGTGCAACTCACCAACTGGCAGGTGTTGCAACGCGACACTTTGGTGGCCGACGCGCGCAATAACCGCATCACTGTTCGTGAGTTCGACAAAATGCGTGGCGCCATAGTGACTGCAGACGGCACAGTGATTGCAGCAACCGAACCCATTGACCCTGCACTTCGACCCAACAGTCGTTTTGATTTTCAACGTGTGTACCCCACTCAAGATTTGTACGCCAACATCAGTGGCTATTACACGCTTGGTTTTGGCAGCACACAATTAGAACGCACCCACAACGACGTATTAGCTGGCACTACAGCGCAACAACAATTGGAATCAACAGGTGGTCTGTTTTCAAAAGAAGATCTCTCTGGCACTGTGCAGCTGACGCTGAATAATGACATTCAAAAGGCTGCCAAACGCGCACTAGGAGACAGAGAAGGTTCTGTTGTGGTGATGGACCCCATTACTGGTGCCGTATTAGCTATGTATTCAAACCCCACGTTTGACCCGAACGATGTCGTGGCACAAACCGGCTCTGTGGGCCAGACACTTACTGCATTGCAAGACGACCCGCGTAAGCCATTGCTGGCCAATGCGTACCAAGAGCGTTACATGCCAGGTTCTACATTCAAGATTGTCACCACAACTGCAGGTTTGGAAACAGGAACAATTGACCTGATGAGTGTGTTCAAGAACTCACGTTCATGGACACCACCAAACACCAAGAAGCCCATTCGTAACTACGGCAAGAAAGTATGTGGTGGAGACTTGGCTGAAGTGTTCCGTCGCAGTTGCAACATTCCGTTTGCACAAACCGCCGTCAACGTTGGCCCAGTAGCCATGGTGGATGCCGCCACTCGTTTCGGGTTCGACGCAAAGGTGCCGTTTGATCTTCCCGGTGCTGCCGCCAGTACGTTCGGCGGCACAGCGGAAGACTTCACCGATTCGTTGGCACTGCTAGCCATTCATGGTTTCGGCCAAGGCCAAGTGCAGATCACACCACTACACATGGCCATGATTACTTCGTCGGTTGCTAATGCCGGCGTGATGATGAAGCCATTCGTGGTGCAACAGACTCTTACTCACAACCGCAATGTGATTCGCCGTACCAACCCTGAAGCATGGAAGACCGCAATGTCTGCCACAACTGCAGCAACCATGACGCAACTGATGATGGGTGTCGCACAATCGGGAACTGCAGCATGTTGCTTGCAACTCAACGGTGGTATTTCCGTGGCCGCAAAGACAGGTACGGCCCAATTGAATGCCGAGGGTGAAAAACAACGGTCTCACGCATGGATTACTGCATTTGCCCCTGCACAAGCACCGCGATATGCGATTTCTGTTTTCATCAAGGGCGTGAATGATGCCGTGAGCGCCAGTACTGGTGGGCGTTTAGCGGGCCCCGTCGCCAAACAAGTTCTTGATGTTGCGCTTGCCTTGCCCCCGAGCAAATAGCCCACACGGGTAGCCTCTATAGAGCCTTATGTCGAATCCGCAAAACATCATCATTAACGATCGATACGAACTCCACGAGCGCATTGGCCGCGGTGGAATGGCCGACGTGTTCATGGCGCGCGACTTGTTGCTCGACCGAGATGTGGCCGTCAAGATTCTTTTCCCCGAGCACGCCGTAGACCCGAACTTTGTCGAGCGTTTTCGCCGCGAGGCCCAAAGCGTTGCTGGCCTGAACCACCCAAACATTGTGGGCGTGTACGACTGGGGCCAAACGGGCAACACGTACTTCATGGCAATGGAGTTTGTGAAGGGTCGCACGCTTGCAGAAGTGTTGCGCCGCCAAGGTCGTCTCACTGCGCGTTCAGCAGCATCAGTTGGCGGAAGCATTGCCAATGCACTTGCATATGCACACCGCAACAATGTGGTGCACCGCGACATTAAGCCAGCAAACATTCTGATGGCGTCAAACGGCGACATCAAGGTGGTGGACTTCGGTATTGCTCGCGCGCTCGACTCTGCACACGATGGTGGCCTCACGCAAGACGGCGCTGTTATGGGCACCGCTACATACTTCTCGCCAGAGCAGGCAAAAGGCGACGGACTCGATCTTCGTTCAGACCTGTATTCATTGGGCATTGTTCTGTATGAATTAGTGACCGGTAAGCCACCGTTTAGTGGTGAATCTGCGTTGGCAACTGCATACAAGCAAGTGCACGACGTACCAACGCGCATGAAAGACCATGTTGCCGATGTGCCGCCAGCATTAGAAGCAATCGTTTCGAAATGTATGGCGAAGGAAGCAACACGTCGTTATGCCTCAGCAGAACAACTGCGTGACGACTTGCGTTATTTCTTGAACAACCAACCCACAATGGCAATGGATGAAGCGCGTATTGCGAGCGGTCTTGCACCACGTGGTTCATTTGATTTCAATCAGGCCACCAGTGTGATGGCCCCTATTACGCAAGACCCAGAAACCACGCAAGCATTGCCTCATACACAAGTGATGCCCACCACTATGACGCCAGTGGAAACACTTCCCGATTACGACGAAGAACCGGCGAATAAGCGCAACTACATCGTGGGTGCTGCACTCGCAGGTCTTGTGATACTGGGTGGCATCATTTTTCTCATCACAAGCTTGGGCAGTGGCAACTCGGGCATCACCGTTCCTAATGTGAAGGGCGCAACGTGCGATGTTGCAAAGCAACAGATGGAAGCGCTGAAGTTATCTGTGGCCTTTAGCCCAGCCGAAACTGTGTGTGATGCAACAGCAATAGTTGCGAGTCAAGATCCGTCTAGTGGAGACACCGCTAAAGAAGGCGAGATCATCACTCTTGTGTTTCCTGCGGCCACTGTTGAAGTACCGCCACTCTTGGGACTTACCGAAGAAGCGGCGCGTGCGGCAATTGAAGGCGCTGGGTTTGTGTTCTCTAAAGGCCCCGACGTCATCGACAAAACATACGCACTTGGTCAAGTTGCCGTGCAGAATCCTGCGGGTCGTCAACAACTTGCAAAGGGCATGACCGTTACTGTGAACCTGTCTGGTGGCACAGGTCAACTTGCTGTTCCTAATGTTGTGATTGGTCAGACAACAGCATCTGCACAAACGTTCTTGCAGGGCGAGCCATACAAATTTGTTGTCACTATTGCTGAAGAAGCAAACGCCACCATCGCTAAGGGAATCGTTGTTCGCACCGATCCTGTTGCTGGCACTTTGGTTGACGCTGGTGTTCCGGTGACTGTGTATGTCTCGAGTGGCCCACAACCAGTGGCGACACCAAGCGTGAAAGGCCTTGCCGAAGCTGACGCCCGAGCAAAACTCACCGCAGTGGGGCTCGGAGCCGAAGTGGAATATGTGAACCTCGCAGCCGCCGACGTGAACATTGGCAAAGTGATCTCACAAGGAACCCCTGCTGGCACCATGATTGCCCCACCCACCAAGGTGGTTCTCACCGTGGGCCGCGACGGAACCATCCCCGCCGGATAAATCCTTGTATAACTCATGATGTCGTGATATCATGATGTCATGGCAAAGCAAACCACAGTCCGTCTACCCGACGACCTCGCCGATAAGGCCGAAGTTGTTGCCCGCGCAAAGGGCACCAGCGTCAACCAACTCATCATCGATTCTTTAGTGATCGAGATTGATCGTGTCCGCGCAGACACCGAATTTATGTTACGTGCAATAGAGCTCGTCGAGCGTGACAAAGAAATTCTTGACAAACTAGCAAAGTGAAGTACCTCTCCCTGGCACAAGCTTTTGTGCTCGGCGAGTTGGTAACCGGAATCAAAGCTCACGATCTAGTCAATATTTCGCGCTCCGAATTACTTGATTCTGCGCTCCACGCATCTCAAGCCGGATTTGAGGACGAAGATTTCTATCCAGACTTCTTTATGAAGGCTGCTGTTCTGTGTTCACGTATCGCACTAAATCATCCACTTCCCGATGGCAACAAGCGCTTGGCTTGGATTTCACTGGTGCAGTTCTGTGATCTCAATGGATATGAACTTCATGTTCCGTTCAACGATGCTGTCTCAACCATGCTCTCCGTCGCAGCTGGCCAATTTCCCGAAGTGGAACTAGCCGAATGGATTCGCGGGCTCGCAAAGCCCAGGGAAATGCCTTAGTTGCAGCGTTGCAGGAAACGGCTCAACAAGTCGTGACCAGACGCAGTCAAAATGCTTTCAGGGTGAAACTGCACACCTTCAACATCTACATCGCGATGGCGAACACCCATCACAACGCCATCACTTGTTTCAGCAGTAATCACTAACTCAGCAGGCATGCTCGCTTTATCAATCACTAACGAGTGATACCGCGTTGCTTCTAACGGCGAAGGCAATCCTTCAAATACACCTGTGTTGTGGTGTGTAATAAAAGAAGTCTTGCCGTGCATGAGTTGCGGCGCGCGAACAACGTCTCCGCCATACACATGACCAATTGCTTGATGACCCAAGCACACACCGAATACCGGAACATTTCCGGCGAACGCACGAATGGCATCGCAAATGATTCCGGCCTCTTCAGGGCGACCAGGCCCAGGCGACAACAACACGCCATCTGGTGCAAGAGCAACTGCTTCGTTCACAGTGAGTTGATCATTGCGCACCACCACTGGCTCTGCCCCTAGTTCACCCAGGTATTGCACGATGTTGTACACGAAGCTGTCGTAACTATCGATGACGAGGATTCGTGCCATGTACCAAGCCTGCCGTGAAAAGGGGCTAATTGTGAAACTATTTGTGGCGTTAGGGCAGGTGGCCCGTGGCGTTCTACACTCTTGGCGTGGCACAAAAGAAGAATCGCGGAGGACGAGTAACCCCAAAGGGTGGGCACGCTCCTTCACATACACACAGCACCAATGCTCAAGACATCAGCCCCAACAGTCGATACACGCCGCCGGTGCCTGAATACAAGAAGCAAAGCCCGCAGTGGGTACCAGTGCTCATGTTTGTTTTGCTGGGCCTTGGCGCACTCATCATTTTGTTTTATTACTTAGGTTTCGTGCCCGGTGGGCGCAGTAATTGGTACTTAGCGCTAGGTCTTAGCTCGCTTCTTGGCGGGTTATACACAGCCACCAAATACCACTGACTTGGCGCCCTACACCAGGGTGAGCAGGCGCTTTGTGAATCACACAGGTGTAGTTCTCAACACGGTTATCCACACTCTGGGGAAAACCTTCTGCCCTTGCCCGACTTAGGTCTCTGCACTCTTTTACACTTCTCATATTCATATGAGAACTCTTCTTGGAAATACTCGACGCTTAATCGGGGTCGCGTGTTTGCTGACTCTGGCCTTTGCCGGATTCGGTGCACAACCTGCAAGTGCTCACAATGCCCTTGCCTCCAGTAACCCGGCGAGCGGTGCGGTGCTTACGCAATCCCCTGCAACATGGTCACTGACGTTTACTAAAGAAGTTCCTCTTGACAGCGCTACAGCAGAATTCATCGTAGCAAATGGTGTGCGCACCGCACTGCCTGCACCTACACACGGTGCTACCACAAAAGAAATTGTGTTTGCTTTGCCACCAGATCTCAACGGAGCAATTACCGCGCGGTGGCGATTGGTAGGTGCAGATGGTCACGTTGTGACAGAGCGCGTCAGTTTTACTGTGAATAATGCAGACGTTGCAGTTGCATCCACCACCACGACTCTTGCGGGAACAACAACAAATGTTGACAGTACGTCTCAAGACACAACAGTTATATCTTTTAAAGAGTCTCTGACACCTGAGCCAGTTCGATTAGGACTGCGGTTGTTTGGATATGCAGCACTACTAATTATTGGCGGCATGTTATTTACTGAGTTTTCAATCGCTCAAGGAATCATCGGTGCGGCAAGAGCACGTGAAGTTCTCCTTGCTTCCGGTGTTGTACTCACACTCGCCCCATTGCTTCAAACATTGATCTTCCTCGATGACTCTCGCGATTTTGGTGTGTTCCCATCGCTCTTCCACATCTTGGAAGCATTCGACACTACGGCGGGCTCCATGCACTTTGTGCGCTTTTTCGCTGCAGCCGTGTTACTAACAGGCGTGATTCGCGCAGGACAAACCACATCTAAAACTCTGGTGTCTCCACCTATGTTGGTTGCAACCGGTACCTACCTCGTGTCGCTTGCTTACACAGGCCACTCGCGTTCGATGAAGTGGCCGGTCTTGGGTGTACCTGCAGACGTCGTCCACACGGCAGCAACTGCGGTGTGGTTGGGCGGCCTCATCGTGTTTGTTTTCTTTGTACTTCCTACCTTGCAACCCAGCCAAAGCATCGAAGCATTTCGTCGGTTCGGAACAGCAGCAACGTATGCCGTGGCCGCAATGGTTGTTTCGGGTGTAATCCAAACTCTTCGCTTACATGGCAGTATCATCACCTTGTTTACACAGAGCCACGGTCGTTGGTTGCTGCTGAAATTGGTACTTGTTGCAGCCATGCTGAAGATTGGCGACATCAATCGGCGTCGCCTATTGCGTAAGTTACCCGCGGACGAGGCAGGGGTGGCTAATAGAGTGGCCCTTCTACGCAGAGCAAGCATGACCGAAATTGCCAACGGTGGACTGGTGATGCTTGTGACGGCCGTACTTGTGTCAGCATCTTTCAACTAACTCATTCTTATTAGAGCCCACTCACCCAGAACTACAAAAGGAACACTATGAAACACACACGAATCATTCTCTTGGGATTGACCTCAATCGCATTACTCACCGCATGCGCAAGTTCGTCAGACACCACCACCGGAACAGATGTTGTTGAAGCAGTGACTGACTTCAATGACGACGATGTCATGTTTGCCCAAATGATGATTCCGCATCATGAGCAAGCAATCGAAATGTCTGACATTGCGCTCGACCCCACAGTTGGTGCAAGCGACGTGGTGAAGTCATTGGCCACACGCATTAAGGGCGCGCAAGACCCAGAGATAAATACCATGAAAGGCTTTCTCACTTCGTGGAAGAAGCCCCTCACCATGGATGGTTCTATGAATCATTCCGACATGATGAGTGGCATGTTGAGCGCTGAAGATATAACTAAATTGTCAACATTGCGCGGCACCGAATTTGACCGTGCTTGGATAGAAGGCATGATTGCTCACCATGAAGGTGCAATTGAGATGGCAGCCGACGTATTGAAAGACGGCAAGAATGCTGCTGTAAGAACTTTGGCGAATACAATTACGTCGGGTCAAGACGCAGAGATCACAGAAATGAAAGAGCTGCTCGGCTAATTCAACAGTGCCAAATGCCGAGGCGATATTCGCTATTCAATCGGTGCCACGATGTCCATGTCTTCTAGACAATGGCGTGGCGGTGGTGGATCTTCATCTGGTGCCATAGTGAGACGTAACTCCACGCCACACACACTGCATCGATAACGAACATTGATGCGTCGCATCTCACCCGTCGGTGGTGGAGGCGGCAACGTAGATGTCATTGATTTCAACATGCCAAAACCAAAACGCCACACGATACGCATAATGAGTAGGCCGACAGCAAACCAGATAATGGCGCTGAATGTTGGAAATGCTGCGATCACAGCAATCAATCTAGTGATTATCCGAGGCGTTCGATGATGGTGGCATTGGCCATGCCGCCACCTTCGCACATTGTCTGCAATCCGTAGCGACCACCGGTGCGCTCGAGTTCGTTCAACAATGTGGTCATCAAGCGTGTACCGCTTGCACCAAGTGGGTGACCTAAAGCAATTGCTCCGCCGTTCACGTTCACTTTGTCCATGTTTGGGTGAAGTTCTTTTTCCCATGCAAGAACAACGGAAGCAAATGCTTCGTTGATCTCAACAAGATCCATGTCTTCAATGCTGAGACCGGCTTTTGCCAACGCCTTTTGTGACGCGGGAATTGGAGCTGTGAGCATGAGTTGTGGGTTGTCACCCGCAAGACCAAAGTTCACGAAACGTGCGCGTGGCGTAAGGCCAAGTGCGCGACACTTCTCTTCGCTCATGATCAACATTGCAGATGCACCGTCGGTGATTTGACTGGAGTTACCTGCTGTAACCCGGCCACCATCTTCTTCACTACGGAATGCTGGCTTCAATGTTTGAAGTTTCTCGAATGGCGACTCGCGAATTCCTTCGTCGGTTGTCATCAAAATTCCTTCAGAGTCGAAAACTGGAAGAATCTCGCGTTCGAAACGACCTTCGGCTGTTGCGCGAGCTGCATATGCCTGTGAACGTGCTGCAAAGCGGTCCATCTCTTCGCGAGTGATTCCCCACTTGTCAGCAATCATTTCTGCACTGATGCCCTGCGGAACAAGTCCGCCATCTGGTGCGTAGCGCGCACTCACCATAGGGCCGAACGGATATCCGTACTTGCCGTCTGCAACTGCGGAACCCATTGGTACGCGAGTCATTACTTCAACACCTGCTGCAATCACGATGTCGTATGCACCGGCCATCACGCCTTGTGCTGCGAAGTGCGCTGCTTGTTGGCTTGAACCACACTGACGATCAACCGTTGTGCCAGGAATGGTTTCAGGCAATCCGGCAGCAAGCACAGCATTGCGAGCAACGTTCAGGCTCTGCTCTCCTACTTGCATAACGCAGCCCATGATGACGTCGTCAATAAGTTCAGGGTCGATACCTGTGCGCTCAACAAGTGCCTTCAATGCAGTGCCGGCAAGATCGACTGGGTGCCAATCCTTTAAGCGACCATTGCGCTTTCCAAGTGGCGTACGAAGCGTGTCAACGATGACTGCGTTTTGCATGATGAGCCTTTCGGTTCGAAGTAAGCACAAAGTCTGCCCTGTTTGGGGCGCTCGTGGCTAATCGGCGTCGAGAACTTTGGAAAAAACACGATGCATCGCCACCACATCTGTTTCAGTGAGCCAATTCGTAAAGACTCGCCGGACAATACGGTAATAGGTGATGCTGGCTTCTTTCCACGCTTCATGACCTTTGGGTGTGAGAACAAGCACAGTGGCTCTGCCGTCATCGGCAACTGATTTTTCTCGTGCCACCAGTTTCTTTTCTTCCATGCGGTCAATTTGGCGAGACAAGCTAGATGGGTGGGCCATCACTTTCTCGGCCAAATCATTGAATCGCATCGACCCCTCCTCGGCAGATGCCAGTGCATCAAGCACTTCGAACCACGGCAATTGCAAGTTGTTCTCTTCTTCCAGTGCGCGTGACAACATTTTGCTCATTGCTGCGTGAGCTGTAAGAAATGATCTCCACACATCAAGACGTTCGTAATCGGGCAGTGTCATTGTGTTACCTGGCCGGTGGTGGTGCGGCTGCTTGTGCTGCCAATACACGTTCAAAATGTGCAAGGGCATCTGTACGAGATGTGTGAGTGGACAGCAGTGCTCTACTTGGCATTACCAGTTTTGGCATGCTCACACCGAGCACGCCTGTGAGCCGATTATTTACGCTGTAAATGGCGCACCATTTTCCATCGGCCGTGTTTCCAGCAACTACATCAACAACGGCGTCTGCTGTGGCGCGGCCTAAGAACTGGATACGTGCGTCAAACTGGTCACTCCAGAAGAACGGCACAGCGGCATACGGTTCAACCTCTTCATTGCGCATGACTGCGAGAAGATTCTTAGCGGCGTGCGCACCTTGCTCAGCAGCGTTGGTCCAATGTTCAACGCGCATGTCAGATTCAATATCTGTAAAGAGTGCATTTGGCCATCGTGCAACATCGCCAGCTGCAAACACATTGCGTGGACCTGCGTTTAACAATTCATCGCACACGATTCCGTCGCGAATAGTGAGACCAGATGTTGAGCACCATTGCGTTGCCGGCGAAACACCAATGCCCACTACCAATACATCTGCTTCGATGAGTTCACCCGAGGACAACAACACACCACTCACGCGCGAATCACCTTGGATGGCGGCCACTTGAACGCCACACCGAACAGACACGCCGTTTTTCTCGTGTACTTGAGCAATTGCTGAACCCATGTCGCGCCCAAGCCCACGAATCAGTGGTGCTTCAAGACCTTCAAGCACCGTTACATGTGCGCCGCGTTGTACGGCACTTGCTGCTGCTTCTAACCCGATAAAGCCTGCACCAATCACTACAACTCGACTGCCTGTCTGAATGTCGTCACGCAACGCAATGGCATCGTCAATTGTGCGCAACGTGTGAATGCCTGCAAGTGGTGGTTGATGGGGAAGCAAACGTGCAACACCACCGGTTGTAATGATGAGTCCGTCGTACTGGACAAGTGATCTATCTTCGAGCGACACAGTTTGCTTTTCAATATCTAGCGCAACTGCTACTGCACCGAGTTTCCATTCGATATTGAGTGTTGCGAGGTCTTCCGGTTTGCGTAATGCAATGCGATCTGCTTCCCATTCACCAGAGAGGAACTTCTTCGACAGTGGAGGACGGTCATAGGGCATATGTCGCTCTGCACCAACGACAGTAATGGGGCCTGTGAAGCCACTAGAACGCAAAGTCTCGGCGGCACGGACTCCGGCCAACGACGCACCAACTATGACAATTTTTTCCACAGCACAAGGATACGAACTAACGACTTCATTTAGCGAGATGGCTGTGATGGTCGTAAAGTTAAAGCCGTGAGTACCGGCAAAGAGACTTCAGACATGATTCTTGCTGAGGCAAGAAAGATGCTGGAGGAAAATGGCGAGGTGGCATTTCGTGTTACCGAACTTGCCGAACGATGCGGTATTGCTGTTGGTCTGTTGTACCACTACTACAAAGATCGAGATGCTCTAGTTGCAGCCGTGCGCGAGTCGCAGTTCCTAGCTCACATTGAAGGCGATGTTGAGATGTTGGCGAATGTCGTCAGCGCCACAGCAGATCTTGATGCAGTATTGAAAATCATTGTTGATGATTTTTCCAATCCACGTAGTGCAGAGCGCAATGAATTCCGCCTGGATCGCATGGAAGCTTTAGTTGCGATGCGTCACAACCCCGAACTTGGGCAACGCCTGACAGACGCTGAGGGCCGACTAACCACTGAAATCATTACCACTGTTCGGCAAGCCAAAAAAGATGGCCTTGTTGATCCGATGGTAGATGAGAACGCTCTGGCATTCATGTTGGAAGTGATTCCGCTTGGTACGGCGCTGGCAAATGTGTACGGCGACTATCTTCCAAGTGAAGAAGCCTGGCGCGCATTGTTGACACGCATGCTGGTGTCGTTACTGCCACCGCAGTAAGTGTCTTAGCCAAATACAACAGTGCGATTACCGAAGACTAAAACTCTGTGCTCTACATGAGCCCGCACTGCTCGGGCTAACACCACTGTTTCTAGATCTCGGCCTTGTCGTGTTAATTCCGCTACGTCGTCGCGATGTGAAATATGTGCTACGTCTTGAGCAACGATGGGGCCTTCATCTAAAACATCACTTACATAATGTGCTGTTGCACCAATCACTTTGACTCCGCGATCATGCGCCTGCCGATACGGGTTAGCGCCAATAAATGCTGGCAAAAATGAATGATGGATGTTGATCATGCGCCCAGTCCAGGGTGCAACGATTTCCGATGGCAGAACCAGCATGTAGCGCGCAAGAATCACTAAATCAAGATCAAGGGATTGTAATAGCTCGCCAATCTGAGATTCTTGAGTTGCCCGCGCATCTGCTTTGTCGCCAACCGCAACATGATGAAACGGCATTGCAAATGATGTTGCGAGCGGAGCAGCATCGTCATGATTGGAAATCAGCGCGACAAGGTCTAGACCGAGATCTCCGTATGTTGTGCGCGACAGTAAGTCCGCTGCGCAATGCAATTGTTTTGAGCACAGAATTGCGGTTCGCGGTTTCCACGGCAAAGCATCAAGTGTGAACGCCATTTCCCAATGTGCTGCGAGTGGTGCAAACCCCGCGGAGAGCGCATCAACAGAATCCACACCTGTGTGTGTGAATTCCACACGTTGAAAGAACATGGCGTCGGCGATATCAGTGTGTTGTTCTGCGTGAACAATGTTTCCGCCGACTGCTGCAACCCATGTAGCGACTGCAGCGACGATGCCGGGCTTGTCTGGGCAAGAGATTCGAAGGACGGCCGAGAGATTCACAGATGATGAAGGGTAACGGCGAGAAAAGTGGTGGAGACGATGGGAATCGAACCCACGACCTCCTGCTTGCAAAGCAGGCGCTCTACCAATTGAGCTACGTCCCCGTGTTTTGGAATTGTCAGGTTATCGGGTGACGGCCGCAGCGGCTCTAACTCATCCCCTTCTCGGGGGCAGGCAGGGGTACCCTTATGTCCATGGCTGGCGAGCTCATCTATGCATTTCGAATCATGCGCCTTCCGCTCCTCGACGCAGGTGGAGCGGCTATCGGCCGTATCGACGACATCGTGGTGGTTCCTGGCCGTAGCGGCGAAGCCCCACGAGTAACGGGTTTTGTGGCCACCAGCCAGCGCCGCCGCATCTTTGTAAACGCCAACAGGGTGTCAGCTCTCGACACCGAGGGTGCCCGCCTACGCAGCTGGGACGTGGACCTGAACCCTTTCAAGCCCCGCGACGGCGAGCACTTGCTGGGAGCCACAATCATTGATTCTCGGGTGTCTGGCGAGACCGTGAGCGACGTAGCCCTGCGCCCCACCCAGACTGCCCGTGAGGCTGGCTGGGAAGTGGCCAAAGTGCGCCTCACTCGCCGTGGGGTCCTTGGCCGCCGTGCCACATATCGCCTGGTGGAATGGAACGACGTGAGTGGCTTGTTTGCCGCCACCACCGAAATGGCCGCCGAGGCTGCGCGCCTTCGCGACATGCACCCAAGCGACGTGGCCGCAGTTGTTCGCGCGTTGCCACATGCACAGCGTCAATTGCTGGCCATCGAAATGGAAGACGATCGTCTTGCAGACTTGCTGGAAGAACTTCCCGAAAGTGAACAGCTCGCACTGATTGCAAACCTCGACCTCGACCGCGTCATTGACGTGTTAGAGGAAATGGAATTCGACGACCTTGCCGACTTGCTTGCAGAAATGCCGGCGCAACAGCGCACTACCGTGCTCGACGCAATGGATGACGAAGATGCCGATGTTGTGCGTTCCTTGTTGTCGTATGCATCTGGTACTGCCGGTGCATTGATGACACCCGAAATCATTGTGATGGGAGCAAACGCAACTGTTGCAGAGGCATTGGCGCAAGTACGCGACCCCGATTGGTTGGTCTCTATTGCCGCCCAAGTGTTTGTCACCCAGCCACCATTCAAAGCACCTACAGGCACGTACCTTGGTGTTGTTCACTTGCAGCGTTTGCTACGTGAACCACCAAGCACAGAACTTGGTCGGTGTGTTGTGAAGGAACCAACCGTTTCTGCCAACTTGCCGGACCGTGAAGTTGCAGAATTCCTGGCCTCATACAACTTGCTTGCAGTAGGTGTGTGTGACGACGCCGGTCATCTGTTGGGTGCAATCACCGTGGACGACGTTCTCGACCGCATGTTGCCGGCCGACTGGAGACAACGACGACGTCAGGCGGCAACATCATGAAGCGCCGCAACGATCTCTCTACGCCACGTCAGCGTCGTCGTGTAGGTATTCACTACGATCCCGATGCATTCGGTCAGTTCAGTGAGACAATTGCTCGTTTCTTGGGAACGGGTCGATACCTCGTTCTTCAAACCATTTTTGTTTGCGCCTGGGTGGTGGTGAACTTCGTACAGCAATTGCAGTTCGACGGTTACCCATTCATTTTCCTCACGCTCATCTTGTCGTTGCAAGCTTCATATGCTGCGCCACTTATTTTGCTTGCCCAAAATCGTCAAGAAGATCGCGATAACGAACAGCTCGACCGCGACCGTGCACTTGCAGCGCGCACACAGGCCGATACTGAATATCTTGCTCGCGAACTTGCTGGTGTGCGTCTTGCCTTGGCAGACGTTGTCACCATGGAAGACCTGAGGGAACAGTTAGATCGCATCACCGATGCGATTGAAAAACTTGGTCCTAGCGAATCTGCTGAATAACAGCATCTACTGATTCGCGCGTCGCTGCTGCATACTCACGAGGCTGTTGCAACGTACCCATGTGATCAGCATGAAACTCAACCACTGTTGCGCGCAATGCCGCAGCCAATGCTGCTTGCTTTTCTGGTGGTACTGAACGATCTTTTGTGGTGAGAACAAAACCAGCAGGTACATCCACAGTGTGTGCAAAACCACGTGCATCGAATTTTGAAATAGCTATGCCAGCTTCAGCAATCATCCACGCGTCATTGCGACGCATTTCTCCCATAAGCCATGGCACATAACGCGCCATTTCATGACCGCGTGGAATGATGCGCTTTATTCCCCACCGCATGAAACGTGGTCGGCTGAAGAGTCGCGACATAGGAATGATGAATTTCCATCCGGACCGTTCTCTGCGAGTGCCGCTCCATTCAAGAGAAGTGGCTTGCAACACCATTCCCTTCACTAAGTCTCGGTGACGTTGCCACAACAACAAAGTGATGGGGCCACCCATTGAATAGCCCACTGCAACAACTGATTTCACGCCAAGTGATCGCACTACTGATGCTGCGTCGTCAGCGCAATCTTCTAATGAGAACGGCCGGTTGGGGCGCAAACCACGACCGTGGCCACGATGATCGACACCAATGATTGAGTACACACTAGACAACGTTTCATAGGTGGTGAAGAAGTTAACATCGGACGACGCAGTCCAACCGTGCAATAACAACACTGTGGGTGCGTTTGGGTCTTCGTGCTGATGATGGCGCACGAACATCTCGCCGCGGCCAGGGAGAGAAATAATGCGCCCAGGGAGCAACGGTGGTACATCGATAGTGCTTCCGATTTTTACTGACATGTTTTACATACTCCTACAACGTCAAGGCGATGGTGCGCCATTTTGAAACCTGCTTTTTGCGCAACCTTTTCTAAGGCTGCATCTAACTCGTGCTCAATTGAATCTGATATGCGTACATCATCAACAGAACCACACACACTGCACACCATGTGATGATGATGGCCCGTTAGATCTTCGCTCAACTCATATCGCGCCCATTCGTCTGTGGTGATGACTCGTACCACTACGCCCGCGTTTTCTAACACCGTGAGATTGCGATACGCAGACGACTGTGCCAACCCCTTTGCTTGATCAAGAATTTCCGGAATTGATAAGGGTCGCTGAGCGGCGGCCAGTGCGCTCACAATGTCGCGTCGCCCAGTCGTAAAGCGTTGACCAATTTCGCCCAACTTGGTGGCCACGTGGTGTGCGATGTCGGCAGCAGCAACGGGGTCTGAATGTTGGTGCGATGCCATGGTCTCGACGCTATCGAGAATGAGTGAGAATCAACTGTTTATGTGGGCTAACGCCCTCTGCACCACGGTGTCTACCAACGACTCCGAATCAGCAATGGTGCCTGGCCGAAGGACGAACTTGCCTTGATCATTTTGAGTAGCGAGCGGACGTTGACGTGGACCGCGACCAAATGTAAATGCCGGCGCAATGCGATGCGTCTGCCACTCCATTAACGGACGCATCAAACGCCCGAGATCCTCCTGCGACAATTTCGATACATCTGCATCCAAGATTGCGTGTGCAGCAAGAGCAACACGTGCACCAGAGCGCGCCGCGTGCACCCATGGCATTACTTCGTCTTTCATGTCTGGCATATCGCGCACTGCTTCCCACCATTCGCGCGTTGGTGATTCACCTGGCCAATGCAAGTCTCCACGGTACGCCGTAGCTTCGGCGAGCAACCGCCAGCCGTCGCGATCAACTGCTGTGTTCCACGCTGTCATTGCATCGTCGCCACGCCACCATGCAGCAGCTGACTCCAACATTGGTAGTGAAGCAAACGGCTCCACCATGGGGTTCCACAAGAAACCACTGCACATGTTTTGCAGTCCGTGTTCGCGACCTTGTAACGGGCCCAAATGCATATGTGCGTGCATCATTGCGTCGTTCACTGGGGCGTTATCCCATACCAATGGTGCACGACCACCAGTGACATCTCGGCGAGCAATCGCATCTTCCACCGTGATGGTGTCATTCACTACGTAGTTTCCAGTCCACATCACTTCAATGTCGTCGCTAAGACCAGTACATAACGCTTCGAGATATGGCGAAGAGGTAAGGCCTGCGTAATGCGTTGGCGTGATCCACACAGGTACATGCAATGCATCACGCACTGCATGTGCCAAGCGTTGATGATCAGCTGCGGCTTTCAAAACAGGCAAGTCATCGAAACACAACACCACTACCTTGCACCCTGCATGAATGGCGGGAAGCAATTTATTGATGACTTGTTGTTCGGTTGCGTTATCACCAGGGGTCAAACCAACGGCCACTTGCACCGTGGAGGAGCGATGAGATAGTTCCGAAAAACACTCCAACTCTTCATCCGTGAACGGTTCATTCCATTGTTCGCGATGACGAGGTTCTAATTTTGCGGCCCATACATAGGTGTTCCAGCCCCAATCAACCATGCGATCGATGATGTGTAATCGCACCTCGTGTGAATACGGCTGACCGTAGAAGCCTTCAATCACACCAAGGATTGATGCCGCCATTGTTAGTTCCCTACGAATTGATGCAACGTGGTTCCTGTTGCAAGCACGCCGTCAAGAATTGTGTCGTTCGGAAGTCTCTCTTGGCCAAGATTGTGCACGCCTGGTGGAACGGTGCCGTTGTGAATTGCAAGTGCAGCGTTAGATGCAACTGCGCCAGCCACCGACGCGAGTCGTTCAGCAACGCCAACAATTTCCACGTGTCTGTTTCCGTTGCGCACGCCGCGCACTTCTACGCGTAATCCGCCAATGCCGCCTTCAGGGTGTGGTGGCGCAAGCATTGGCAAACGCGCAGTGAGTCGATCTCGTCTGGTGGCAGATACGCGCGATGTAATGCGTTGCAAAGAAATTTCAGCGCGTTGCAGTAACAACGGTTCGGGGCTGCCATACCGGTAGCAATCACGTGCGCCAATAGGGTCTGGGAACCAACACAATTCGCGGCCACTGCCAGCGGGACGTTGCAACCATTCGCCGTCGTGCCAGCCAATAGAAACTCCAGCTAGAGATTCGTGGTGTTGGCGTGCGCATGCCGGGCCACCCGTGCCGTGCACCGCAACGTGTACTTCGTCTATTGATTCGAATGCACGCTTCACATGATGCACTAACAAACCAGTCATGCCCGGTGAACAAGCTGCGCCTGTAATGACAGACACACCGCGCGCAACCGCACGATCGTGTGCATCGAGAATAGACATGACGTCTTGCAAGTTGTCGCTAGCGGAAACTACAGAAACGCCTTGCGCGATAAATGCAGAGACAAGCGTGGCGTGAGGCGCACCGTGTGTGAGAACGACTACAGAACAATCAAAGAGTTCGGATGCGTGTTGAAATGACGTAGTGCGCGGGCGAATGCCCAACGACTGAAGGTGTAGTGCTACGCGGGACCCGACAACGCCAGAGCCCACAATGCCAATGTTGAAGTCACCTGAGGCGGTCACAACAGTTATCTCTGCGGAGTGACCTCGCGCCACCCGCCCTGTGAAGGGGCATCGGGGCTTTTACCCCTGGTGCGCAATACAGCGGCAATGATGCCGCCCAAGGAAATAGCAAGGATGGCCTGGCGGATGAATTTCACTGGGTCTCCTTTTCCTGACTCTGGCTCAGAGTGGGACAGATGGTGGGGCTAGCAAGAATCGAACTTGCGACCTCATCCTTATCAGGGATGCGCTCTAACCGACTGAGCTATAGCCCCTCTACGGGACTGCTCACTCTATCCGTGGGTATGGTCAGGCTCAACCGTGCGAGCCACCACTTCTTCTTCCAGGACGGTGACCCGGATACCCCCCACCAATTCGGTGATCAGGTTGAAAACCACGGCCCCAAGCACCCAGATGCCTGTTGCCAGCACGATGCCAAAGAGGCCAAAGAATGCAAAGCCTCGGAAGAGCTCCCATCCCTTGAACGCAAAAGAGTCCCAGCCGAAGGAGGCCATGAACTGCTCGAGGTTATTGATGGTGCCAGTGGCTGAGCCAACATTCCAAAGCAAGACACCAGTGATCATGAGCACTAAGTACAAAGCGGCGTGAAAGACAAGACCCACCTTGAAGACGCTCCACGCATCGATGTCTCGCAAGACTCGTGACACCTTGCGCACACGGCGACGTGATGTGGGGGTTGGTGCGCTTGTACTCACACTCTGAGTGTATTGACTACGCGACACCCAAGATGGTCAACGCGATGCTTGCGCCTGAATCCGTAAGCCTTCAGACTGGACAACCACGGTGATGACTCCCCCAATGTCTTCATTCGCCGACTCGATGCGAGCACCAGTGATAGCAGCGAGAGATTGCGCACTAGATGATCCGCCGAGCACATAGGCCAATGCGATTGCATCGGCATTTATGTGCCCACGTGTGATGCGCAGATATTGACCAGCAACAGTGGCAACTAGAAACACACACACTGCGGTGCATGCGCACCACAACATGGACATCATTGTCACGCTCGCGCGCGAAGGCTCACTCTTCGTCGGTGGAAAGAATTGGTGCGACTGAAGCAACGACTGCGCCATCATCAACGTTCATCAATTTCACGCCGGTGGCAGCACGACCCTGACTAGAGATCTGCTTGACCTCGGTACGAATGGTGACACCATTTGATGCAATGGCCACGATCTCATCTTCAAGACCAACCATGAAAGCGGCAACAACTTTGCCCTTCTTCTCATTGATCTTTACGCCGATGACTCCTTGCGTTCCGCGACCCTTACGTGGGAAGTGAACAATCTGCGTGCGCTTTGCATAACCAGCAGAAGAAACGATGAGCAATGCATCGTCACCACGGCCTGGGTCTGCCGACACAACTTCGTCGCCTGCCTTCAGCCTCATGCCTCGAACACCCGCTGCAGTTCTGCCCATTGGACGCACTTCGTTTTCGGAGAATCGAATGACTTGACCACTTCGGCTGACAATAAAGATGTCGTCGTCACCAGATGTTTCGATAACACGGACCAGTTCGTCTTCACCTTTGAGGTTGAGAGCAATGAGACCATCGCGACGGCTGGAGTTGTATGCATCGAACGCAGTCTTTTTAACTTGACCGCTCTTTGTAATGAAGAACAAGAACCGCTCGCCAGGGAATTCACGCGTATCAATAATCGCTTGAATAGTTTCGCCTGCTTGCAACGGCAACAAGTTCACGATGGGAACGCCTCTTGCAGTGCGTTCACGCTCGGGAATGTCTGCTGCGCGGACCTTATATACGCGGCCACGGTTCGAGAAGAACAACAAGTGTGCGTGTGCTGTAGTGAAGATAACGCGACGAACGATGTCGTCTTCCTTCAGTGCTGCACCCTTTACGCCACGGCCACCACGTGCTTGTGCACGGAACTGATCGGCAGATACAGACTTGACATATTGCGCTTGTGTCATCACGATGACGAGTTCTTTATCGTCAACCAGATCTTCAAGTGCCATTTCGCCAACGTCGTGAGCAATCTGGCAAACGCGTGGCGTTGCAAAATCTTTCTTCACGCTTGCGAGTTCATCTTTGATGACTCCGCGAAGTTTTGAATCGGACTCCAAGATTGATTCGTATTCCTTGATGCGTTCTTGCACGTCAGCAAGTTCTTTTTCAAGGTCGATACGAGAAAGACGTGTGAGTTGACGCAACTGCATATCCAGAATGTCAATCGCTTGACGCTCTGAGAATTCGTAAGGCTTCTTCATCAACGCATCTTTTGCTGCTGCCGGATCATCACTCTCACGAATGAGCTTGATGATCTTGTCGATGACATTGAGTGCCTTGAGGCGACCTTCAAGAATGTGGCCGCGATCTTTTGCTTTATCGAGACGGAATTGTGTGCGTCGTGTAACAACTTCAATTTGGTGCGCAACGTAACCTTTTAGCGCGTCGGCCAAGTTGATTGTGCGAGGTACACCATCAACAAGAGCAACCATGTTTACGGGGAAACTTGATTGCAGCGAGGTCATCTTGAACAAGTTGTTGAGAACAACGTTTGCGTTTGCTTCACGCTTCAACTCAATGATGAGGCTTGTCTTGCCACCAGATGAGTTGTCGTTGACATCGGAAATACCTTCAAGGTCTCCGCCGTCAACAAGTTCTTGAATACGAGCAGCAATAGAAGAGCAACTTGTTTGATATGGAAGTTCGGTGCAACGAATTTCCATACGGCCCTTACGGCCTTCTTCAATAGAAACCTTCGCGCGTGTTTTGATGCTTCCGCGGCCAGTGCGATATGCGTCGATGATGCCGGCGCGACCAAGAATGGAACCACCCGATGGGAAGTCGGGGCCCTTCACGAAGTTCATGAGATCGTCTGGTGTTGCGCCAGGATTATCAATGAGGTGCACGGTTGCGTCGATTACTTCGCCCAAGTTGTGTGGCGGAATTGATGTAGCCATACCAACGGCAATGCCTTGGCTGCCATTGACCAACAAGTTCGGGAAACGAGCAGGCAACACGCTTGGTTGTTCTGCTGTGCCGTCATAATTCGGAATCATGTCGACTGTGTTTTCGTCGATGCCGTCGAGCAAACGCATTGCTAATGAATGCAGGCGTGCTTCGGTGTAACGAGCAGCGGCCGGGCCAAAGTCTGGAGAGCCGTAGTTTCCGTGGAAGTCGATGAGTGGGTGACGCAACGAGAACGGCTGAGCCATACGAACGAGCGCGTCGTAAATAGCGCCGTCACCGTGTGGGTGATAACGCGCCATGGTGTCACCAGTGACGCGTGCACATTTCACGAATGGACGGTCGGGACGGAAACCTTGTTGTTCCATGTCCCAAATGATGCGACGGTGAACTGGCTTTAAGCCGTCACGCACGTCGGGCAATGCGCGCGACATGATGACGGACATCGCGTAATCGAGGAACGACCGCTCCATCTCGTCCTGCAAAGGAACGGGCTGGATTGGATCACTTGGTGCTGGTGTATTGACGTCGGTCATGTGTATTTCCTGTGATCAGAAGTCGAGGTTGCGAACATCGCGGGCATTGGTGGTGATGAATTTCTTGCGACTCTCTACGTCGTCACCCATAAGCACGCTCATCACTTCGTCGGCGATAGCTGCTTCTTCAACAGTGACTTGCAACAATGTGCGAGTAGCGCTGTCCATGGTGGTGCTCTTAAGTTCTTGCCAGTCCATTTCACCCAAGCCCTTGAGGCGTTGGAATTCTTTTTTGTGGTTTGGCTTTTCTGCTAAGAAACGATTCTTTGCTTGATCGTCTTTCAGATAAATCTTTTCTTTGCCAACTTCGGTGGAATACAACGGCGGTTGTGCGATGTACACAAACCCTGCTTCCACCATCGGGCGCATCTGCCTATAGAAGAAGGTGAGTAGCAACGTACGAATGTGGCTTCCGTCGACATCGGCGTCTGCCAATGCGATGATCTTGTGATAGCGAGCCTTTCCAGCGTCGAATTCTTCGCCAACTCCGCCACCAATAGCTGTGATGAGTGCTTGAATTTCGTTGTTCTTCAACATTTTGTCGAGGCGTGCTCGCTCAACGTTGAGGATCTTTCCGCGGATAGGAAGAATTGCTTGTGTACGTGGGTCGCGTGCGTCTACCGCGGTGCCACCAGCAGAGTCACCTTCCACGATGAACAATTCGCTCTCTTCAGGCTTGCCACTTGAGCAGTCCTTCAACTTGTCGGGCATGCCTGCACCAGACAATGAAGTCTTACGACGAACAGCGTTACGTGCGTTCTTTGCTGCAAGACGCGCCTGCGCAGCAGCAGTTGCTTTTTTCACAACCTTGTTTGCTTCGGCAGGGTTTTCTTCCAGCCACTCGGCCAAATACTTGTTGGTGCTCTTTTGTACGAACGAACGCATTGGCACGTTGCCCAACTTGGCTTTGGTCTGGCCTTCGAACTGTGGCTCGCGAAGCTTCACCGCGATGATGGCCGTGATGCCTTCGCGAATGTCTTCACCTAGGAGATTGTCCTCTTTTTCCTTAAGGATGTTCTTGTCGCGCGCATACTTATTGAGCACTGATGTGAGGGCTGTTTTAAAGCCTTCAACGTGCATGCCGCCTTCCGTAGTGGAAATACCATTGGCGTACCCGTGAATACCTTCGTAGTACCCGGTGTTCCACTGAATAGCGATTTCGAGTTGCATGCCCTCTTTTTCGTCTTCGTCTTCAAGTGATGCAACCTTGCTGAACAAAGGTTCTTTCGTGGCATTGAGATGCTTTACGAAGTCGACAACGCCGCCCTTGTATTGGAAGGTGACGGTTTGTTCTTTGCCAGGACGCTCGTCTGTGAAGACAACTTCGAGACCTTTGTTGAGGAATGCCATTGTCTGCAAGCGCTCCATAACTGTGCGCGCAACGAACTCGGTTCCTTCAGAAGCGAAAATGGTTTCGTCGGGCCAGAAAGTAACTGTGGTGCCGTTCTTGCGACCACGTGCTGGAGTGCTACCTGTTTTTGCAAGCTTGCCCTTTGGTTTGCCACCGTCGACAAACTCCATGCCCCAACGATCTCCGTCGCGGTCAATCTCAAGAACAACGCGACGCGACAAGGCGTTCACAACGCTGACACCTACACCGTGCAGACCACCAGAGACTTTGTAGCCCTCGCCACCGAACTTGCCACCGGCGTGAAGCACGGTAAGCACGACTTCGGCCGCGCTTTTGCCCTTGTGGGGGCCCGATGGGTACGGATCTACTGGAATTCCACGGCCGTTGTCGTCGACTCGGCAGCCGCCATCCTCAAGAAGAGTGATGCCAACGCGAGTACAGAACCCAGCCATTGCTTCGTCGATGGAGTTGTCGACAACTTCCCAAATGAGGTGATGCAAACCAGCAAGACCGGTGGAGCCGATGTACATACCGGGGCGTTTACGAACGGGATCTAGTCCCTCGAGAACCTGAATATCTTTGGCGCCGTAATCGGCGGAGGGGTTCTTTGAGGACTCTTTTTTAGATGCAACCATGGCGCAAATATCCTACCAATTTTGAGGTGTCGTTATCGGGAACGTCGCACTCGAATCTCAAGAGAATCCACTTCATCTCCGACGTGCTCTTTCAATGTGGCGAGCAATTGTGCTTCGAGGAATTTCAATTGTGTTGCCCATGCAGCATCGTCAACTTCTACAACGAGTCGTCTTTTTTCAAGACGTTTTGGAAGCACATGATCGGCGATGGGATCACCCACAATTTCTCTCCAATGAGAGAACAGTCCTAATGCAGTGGTCTCATCAGACACCTTCATTTTGCGCAACACTTTTCCGAGCACCTCAGACAATGGTCGTGGAGCTTTGCTTGGGCTTGTCCATTCGTCGTCACTCATGATTGCTCTTCCGTGTGTATTGGCTGTGTGGGAACCACTTGGCCATTTGCAATATGAATGATGCTGTCGGGGTGTGCCGCTGGGGGCAAAACGTGTGCTGTAGTGATGACAACTTGGCCGTCTGGCATATTGCGCAACAAGCTCTCGCAGCGAACGGGGTCCAGTTCGGACAACACATCGTCCAACACCAAAAGCGGTGCTGTTCCCACCACTTCGGTAACTAATCGGTGAATACCTAGGCGAAGGGCCAAGGCCAGGGTCCGGCACTCCCCTTGTGAGGCGTGAGACTTCGCTGGCATTCCCTTGATGTGCAGAACAACATCGTCTCTATGTGGGCCAACGGTGCTCATGCCTCGGCGAATGTCGTCTTGGCGTGCTGCGGCCAATGCGGCCACAAGACCTGGGCTACGCCATTCGGGTTCATACACAAGATCGATGGGCGTTGCTTCTGCGGCCAGAGATTCATATGCCTCACTCACAAACGGTGCGAGGCGAGCGATTAATTTTGCGCGTGCTTCGCCGAGTTGCGTTCCCTTTTGCGCGAACTGCGTGTCCCATACATCGAGGGTCATTTCAATATCTGGCGTGAGGCGACCATGCGACTGTTTCAGCAACACGTTGCGTTGCTTAATGATGCGATCCACTTCAAGACGCAACGTGTCTAGCTTTGGCGACAACGCAACAAGTGCATCATCCAACATGTCGCGTCGCACGCCGGGGCCTTCGTACACCAACTGCAAATCTGTAGGTGCAAACACTGTGGAACGCACAACGCCCAGCAAGTCGCGCACGCGACCCAGCCTTTGTTTATTCACTAATACCTTGTTGCGCCCTGCCCGGTTGATTTCGGCTTCCACCAATATTTCGCGGCCGTCGTCGTGCACAATAACGGCGCGCAAATAAGCAGAGTCTGCGCCTTGTCGCACTAACGCGTCATTTGGTACGCCGCGAAAACTATGAAGTGTTGACAAGTAACTCATGGCTTCCGCCAAACTTGTTTTCCCTTGTGCGTTGCGGCCGATTACAGCGGTAACGCCTGGGTCTAGCTCGATGATCGCGTGTTGATACACACGAAAATCAATGAGTTCAATGCGGCGAATCACCACAGCAGCGACACGCTACAGACGTTGTGGCATGAGCAAGTAGAGATACGACGTGTCTCCGACTGGCTTAACGATTGCAGGTTTGTTTGGCGCACTGGTTTCGATAACAACTTCTTCGGTACCGCATGCATCAACGCCATTAGCGAGATACTCGGAGTTGAAAGCAACTGTGATGTCTTCGCCAGTGAACTGAGTGTCAATATCTTCAACACTTGTTGATCCATCGGTGAGTTGCACGGTAAGGCGAATTCCTTCCGAAGACATACGCATACGAACAGGCGTCATCTCGGAAGCAAGCACGCGTGTGCGACGTAATGCGTCGAGGAGTTCTTCACGATTAACAATTGCCGAGTTCGGATTGTTTTTCGGAATGATTGTTTGGTACGGCGGATATTCAGCATTGATGAGCCGCGTGGACAATGTCATCTTCGGTGACTGGAATGTTGCGTCAAGGTCATTAAAACGAACAGTGATTTCGTCTGACATATCGAGAAGCCGTTGCAATTCGGCAAGTGCGCGCGCGGGAATCAGGAATGAATCCTCAGAACCCGTGTGCTCGCCTTCAATGTCGCGCATTGCGAGGCGATAGCCGTCTGTAGCAACTAAACGAATTGCTTTTCCGGTTGAGGCCAACAACACGGCAGACAAGTTGTGTTTGTTCTGGTCTGTGCTGGCTGCTTGAACAACTTGCGCAAGAGCAGCTTTGAAGATTTCTGAATTGATGACAACTGGTTCACCAGACGGTGGTGATGAACGGGGAAATTCAATTGCGTTCAGTGTGGGAATTGTGAATTGTGAACGTTGCGCAGAAATAGTTGCGTTGTCGCCAGCGAATTCAACAGTGATTTTTCCTGAAGGCATTACGCGAACAATGTCATTCAACATACGTGCGCTAACTAGGCACTGACCATCGGTGTCTCCGCCTACTGGCAAAACGAATTGCAACGAAATTTCGTTGTCGGTACTGGATGCAACCAGGTTGTCACCGGTGAGATTCATTTTCACACCAGACAGTGCGGGTGTGCCGGCATTTCGACTGGAGGCGATACGCGCCAATGCACCAAGTGCTTCTGCCAGGATCCCTTGTTCGCTTCTGAACTTCATAGTCGTACTTTCATGCTCTGTGGTTCATTGTATGACGAAGCGATTACCGGAACCGAGAAGTGATGTATATGTTTAATAGTGGTAATAAGTGCTGTGGATTGTGGACAGCGACCGATTGAGCCTTGCGCACGTTGAAAAGGCCATGTGTACGGCGAACCCCCCATACGCACAGGTTGCACGCTTGCAACTTGTGTAGTTGTGGAGAACCCCATAGTTGTCCCCGACCCCTCACAGGCAGTCCACATGGTCATCCCCATGAGATTCACAGGCCCGTGTGTCATCGCAATTACGAATTCTTGATTCGTGCGGTGATGTCGGTGACAAGGTCGAAGGTCTGCTTGTCTTCGCGCATGAGGCGTTGGGTCTTGTCGACGGCATGGATCACGGTGGTGTGGTCGCGGCCGCCGAAGAGGCGAGCAATGGCGGGGTAACTCAACTCGGTCATGTCGCGAAAGACGTACATGGCAATCTGGCGCGCAGATACCAACGGGCGCTGGCGAGACTTGCCTTTGAGGGCTTCAACACTGAATCCCATATATCCGGCAATTTCAGTGAGCATCTCTTCATCGGTGCGGTGCTTAGGGGCGGTGGCGGTCAGAAGGTCGGCCAGTTGAGTCTCGGCCATGGCAACGGTGGCGTCCTCGCGGGTGAGGTTGGCATAGGCCGTGACGCGAATAAGGGCGCCTTCAAGTTCACGAATGTTCGAGGTGATGTTGGAAGCGATGAACTCAAGAACGTCGGCTGGCAACGGGGTGTTGTCGCGCTCAGCCTTATTTCGCAAGATAGCGAGGCGGGTTTCAAGGTCTGGAGGCTGAATGTCGGTGATGAGGCCCCAACGGAAGCGGCCGCGAAGGCGATCTTCCAGGGTGGGGATGGCATCTGGCATGCGGTCAGACGAGATAACAATCTGTTTGTTGGCTCCGTGGAGGGAGTTGAAGGTGTGGAAAAACTCCTCTTGGAGGCCTTCTTTTCCTTCCATGAACTGAATGTCATCGATGAGCAAAACGTCCACGTCTCGGTAACGACGCTTGAAGGCTGCGGTGGTGTTTGTACGAATTGCGTCGACATATTCGTTCAAGAAAGTTTCGGTGGAGACATAGCGAACTTCGTAGTGCGCGTAGTGGTCGTGCACGTACCAACCGATGGCTTGCAAGAGGTGAGTTTTACCAAGTCCAGCTGAACCGTAAATGAACAGTGGGTTATACGAACGTGCAGGTGTCTCGGCAACGCGAAGTGCGGCAGCAAGAGCGAATTGGTTTGATGCACCTTTCACGAAGTTGTCGAAGGTATAACGAGGGTTGAGACCAACAGCCAAACCCTTGCCACTATTGGCTTTTACAGGGATTGTGTCGACGGTAGGCGCATCGACCAAGACAGCATCGTTTTCAACAGATGGCTGGATATCGCTGATCTCGATAATGAGTTCGCGATCGCTTTCGCCGATCTCGTCGAGCGCGTCAATGACCAGCGGGCGATAACGAGTGACAATGCGATCACGTACGTGAGCGTTCGGAACTTGCAGGCGTAATGATTCATCGTCACTTGTGAGTGCGACAACATCGTTGAAAGTGGAGTACCAAACACCTTCGGAGACTTGAGCTTTAAGGAGTTGTGCTGTTGCATTCCACACGGCTTCGTGATTGTTCATTTCCGCCTCCTAAAGTCTCGTCCACAGCACTATCCACAGGGTGTGGACGACTGGCTAGCAGATGTTGCTAGGGAATGTGACCGTAGCAGGAACTGTGGATATCCAAAAAATGAACCGGCCCCCGGCTTTGAGGGGGTGGGTATGTGTGGCGTCGGTCGCGCGCACCGTTAGCCTGTGGAGGTTGTTCGTCTCGTGCCGCTGGCACAGGAATAACCCCATAGTCCGCGCTCCCCAAAGGAGCTTGCCCCATAGGAGGCGCCATGAAGCGCACCTTTCAGCCAAATAACCGACGCAAAGCACGTAAGCACGGTTTCCGTGCACGTATGAGCACCCGCGCAGGACGCGCCATCTTGAAGTCGCGTCGGGCTAAGGGCCGTCACCGCCTCAGCGCTTGATCGGCCGCATCCAGAGTCGCTCGGCCTTTGTTCGCATCCGCGAAGAAGGTCGCCATGTCCGCTCCGGTCCCCTGTCGTGCACCATGTTGCTTGATTCCTCGCTTCTCGAACCCCAAGTGGGCTACGCCTTAGGGCGCAGCTTCGGGTCTGCCGTGCGCCGTAACCGTTTGCGCCGCCAAATGCGTGAGGTGTTGCGTCTTCGCCCCACCCCTTTGGCCCCTGGTATGTATGTGTTTGGTGCTTCTCCCAGAGCCAATGGCCTTGCCTATGCCGATGTGGAACGCCACATGGAATCACTGATTGCAAAGGGCCAAGCCCAATGACCCAGTCGACATCCCTCACCTCTTTCACAAAGCCACAAAGTCTAATGATGAAGGCAATCCGCTTTTATCAAGTAGCACGCCAAGGCCACATTTCGCCCTGTCGCTTTTACCCTTCGTGTTCTCATTACGCCGAGGAAGCCATTGGTACACATGGTTCTGCACGCGGTTTGTGGCTCACCACCCGTCGCCTCTTGCGGTGTCGCCCATTCGGACCTTCCGGATTTGACCCCGTCCCACCCCCCAAAGGGCACGCCTAGAAAGGGCTCACCATGTTTCAACCATTTGCCTGGCTCATCGACACCTTCTACGGATGGACACATAACTACGCCATTGCTGTAGGCCTGGTGGCTTTGGCCATCATGTTGCTCATCACCCCGCTCACATTGAAGAGCACCAAGGGAATGCTGGAAATGCAACGTTTGCAGCCCGAGATGAAAAAGCTGCAGAACCAGTACAAGGGTGATCGCCAGCGTCTCAACGAAGAGATGATGAAGCTCTATCAGGAGCACAAAGTCAACCCATTGGCCTCGTGTTTGCCTTTGTTGGCGCAGATGCCCGTGTTCATCATCATGTTCCAAGTGTTGAACGGCCTGACCCGTAAGGGCGCCGACGGCACTTTCGACCCGAAGCACCTTGAGTCGGGCTCGCAACTGTACGACGCCCTCGATGGTGCCACGAGGATGATGTCTTTTGGGCTTGATCTTGCAATTACCCCACAAAACGCCATGAAGGCCGACTTTGTGAGTGGTATTTGGTACGCGCTTCTCGTAGTGATTTTGGGCGGGCTTTTCCTTGTGCAACAGCGCATGGTTGCTAGCCGCACCCCATCAAACGCGGGAATGTCTCCCGTGCAGGCAAAGATCATGCAGTACATGCCTGTGGCATTTGCACTGTTCCAAGTGTTCTTGCCCACCAGTTTGGTCGTGTATTACATGACCCAAACCGTTGTGCGCATTGTGCAACAGGGCTACATCACGCGCCGCTTCTACGGAGAAGATGGTCTGGGGCGTCAAGCACAGGCTGCAAGCGCGAAGGCGCGCGACCTGAAGGACGAAGACGCTAAACCAAGCAAGCAGAAGAACGAACAATCGCAAGCACCCGCTCCTATTCAGAGCAAGAGGGTGACACCCAGCAAGAACAGGCCGACCCCTAGTGGAAAGCCGTCTCGCCCGGTTCCCCCCAGCAAGCGAAACAAGTAACGCCGGGGTCGCCCGCGCACAACAACATAAAAGATGAGGTCATCATGGAATGGGTAGAAACAACAGGAAACACACTCGAAGAGGCCAAAGAGGCCGCACTCGATCAGTTGGGTGTCGCTGAAGACGATGCCGAATTCGAGGTCGTCGACGAGCCAAAGGCAGGCCTGTTTGGTCGCACCCGCGGCGAAGCACGCGTGCGTGCACGGGTTCGCCCAGCAACACCACGCGGCAATCAGGAGCGTCGCCCCCGCAAGGAAAAGGGTGGCGAGAAGTCAGGCGAGCGTCGTGAGTCAAAGCCACGTGGCGAAGGACAAGAGCGTCGCCCTCGCCCACCACGCGAAGAACGCCCACCGCGCGAGCCACGTGAGCCCCGCGAGAAGGTAGAAGTGGACCCAGCAATTGTTGGTGAAGCAGCAGCCGAATTCTTGACCGGTCTCGTGACAGCCTTTGGCACCACGGGTTCTGTCTCTGTCAGCCGCGAGGAAGACGAGATCGAAGTGCGTGTCGACGGCACCGAGCTTGGTCTCATGGTTGGCCCTGGTGGAGCAACATTGTTGGCCATCCAAGACCTCACCCGCGTGGCTAGCCAGCGTCGCCTCGGCGATCAGGACACTCGTTTGCGTATCGATATCGCCGGTTATCGCGAGCGTCGTCGTGAAGCCTTGACCCGCTTTGCCCTCAAAGTGGCAGCAGAAGTCAAGGAAACAGGCTCATCTCGCATGCTTGAACCAATGACATCAGCTGATCGCAAGATCGTTCATGACTCGTTGACTGAAGTTGAAGGCATCACCACACGTTCCGAAGGCGAAGATCCTCGCCGTCGCGTCGTGGTTGAACCAGCCGAATAACCGTATGCGGTGCTGTGGCATCGCTACTCTCAATGGCAGATGACTGCCTCACGCAAGACCCTTGAAGATGTGCTTCTGGCTGCTCAACGCCTAGGAACATTGGGTGATCGCCCCATTCCTGAGGTAATTGAGCACGCCCGCTATTTCGTGCAGGCACTTGAAGGCGTGACGGGATGCGTGGCAGATATTGGTACAGGAGCCGGAGTGCCTGGCTTGGTGATAGCCGTCGACCGTCCCGATCTAGACATGGTGCTGGTTGATCGGCGCGAAAACCGGATGGATGAACTGTCTCGCGGCGTCGCCTCGATGGGATTGTCGGACCGAGTGCGAGTGCTGATTGAAGATGTGGAAACCATGGGAAGCTCCCTTAAGCACGCCGCACAATTCGATGCAGTGGTGTGTCGAGGGTTTGGTCCACCCGACCTCACGGCGAGGCTCGCTCGAGCCCTCCTAAAAAACGGAGGAAGGCTAGTGGTGTCAGAACCACCCCTTTTTGACCCTTCTCGATGGCCCGAAGACCTCCTCCAGAGGACCCATTTTGGGGCCCCGGAATACCTCCAGGGCGTAGTAGTCCTGACTGCAACCCCTGAAAAATAAGGACTCCATAATGTTTCACGTGAAACATGGGCGAGAGTAAAAACCTTCAGATGTTTCACGTGAAACATTCCCCGACAGGCCCTCCTGATGAGATGTTCCACGTGAAACATGTAGTCCTATCCACCAGTTTTCCACAGGCCGCACCTATGATGACGGGTATCGCATCCCATTGCTGTCGAGCAGGAGAGAGAATTCCATGAACGGTTCTGACACGGTTGTCTTGGCCATTTCGCTCCAAAAGGGCGGTGTGGGCAAAACCACAACGGCCATCAACTTAGGTGCTGCACTGGCCGAGTTGGGCTTTCGAACATTGATTATCGACCTTGACCCTCAAGGCAATGCATCCTCTGGGCTCGGCATTCACCCCCCTGACGATGCGCCCACAATCGCTGATGTCTTGCGTCGCGAGGAAACCCTTGACTCCATTGTGGAACCAACGGCCGAGAAGAACTTGTTTGTTGCTCCGGCGCCAACTGGCCAGATGTTGGCCGAAGTGGAAGCTCAATTAGTAGCCGAGATGTTCCCGCAGCCACGCCTGAAGGATGCTATCGACGCGGTGCGCGATGATTGGGATTACATCTTGATGGACTGCCCTCCTACCCTGGGTCGCCTTACTGTCAATGCGTTCATGGCAGCTGATGCCATCTTGGCTCCCGTGCAGTGCCAATACTTTGCACTTGAAGGCTTGCGTGATCTCAGCGAAGTGGTGAAGCAAGTACGTGCCGCGCTGAACCCGGACCTTGAAATTGCCCATTATCTATTGACGATGAGCGAAGGAACCAAGAAATTGTCGCAAGAAGTAGAGAGCGAATTGCGCAATGCCTTCGGCAAAAAAGTATTTAATGCTGTTATTCCGTACAACGTCAAACTCGCCGAGGCACCATCTATGCAGCACAGTGTTTTGAAGCACGCCAGTACATCAAAAGGCGCAAAGGCATATCGTGCAGTAGCAAAGGAGTTGAGTAATGGCCGAAAAGCGAAAACTAGGTAGGGGATTATCCACTCTCATTCCTACTGAGAGAACTGAAAAGCCCGCGGAGCCTGCAACGGCTGCACCGGCAACACCACGAGCCGCACCAGCAGAAGAACTGCCTGCATCTGCCTTGCGCGACGTTGCTATCGATGCCATCGTGCCAAACCCACATCAGCCGCGTGTTCATTTCGATGAAGACTCGCTGAGCGATCTGGCCAAATCAATCAAAGAGATTGGCGTTCTTCAGCCTTTGTTGGTGCAAGAGACGTCACCAGGGAAATACCAACTTATTGCGGGTGAACGACGTTGGCGTGCAGCACAGCGGGCCAAGCTCGCTGTTGTGCCCGTGGTGGTGCGCAAGATCAGTGAACTGGGCTCGGTAGAACAAGCATTGGTGGAGAATCTTCACCGACAGGACCTCACCGCACTGGAAGAGGCATCGGCGTATCAACAACTGGCCGACGACTTCGACCTCACGCACGATCAGATTGCAAAGCGTGTGGGCAAGAACCGCACCACGATTACCAACGCGCTTCGTCTGCTGCAATTACCTGCCGCCGTGCAGGGGTACCTTGCCGATGGGCGATTGGCAGCGGGTCATGCACGGGCATTGCTGTCGTGCAGCGACACGAAAGTAATGGAACAACTGGCGGCCTCTGCTGTGGCCGAGGGTTGGTCGGTACGTGCTGTTGAAGTAGCTGTGAAAGAGGGAGTCTCTGCCAAGGGTAAGACCAACCCGGGCAAGGGAACCGGTGGTACTACGGGCATGAAGCCAGCTGGGCTATTGGAACTGGAGAATCTTTTGGCCGAGTTCCTTGACACCAAAGTGGGCGTCTCCATGAATGACAAACGCGGGCGTATCACCGTGGACTTTGCAGACCTCATCGATCTCGAGCGAATTTATCGCCGAATGGTCGAGGGAATAGAGTAAAAACAACTTAAATTACGACGGTGTAGTTATCCACAAAACACTCACTCTCAACTGTGCGTTTAAGGTTGAATGTTATGCACACCTGTGGATTGGTTGTGGATAACTAGATCTCAGTAGCGGGATTCTCGCGCCATGCATCGAGCGCATCACAAATTGCTGTTGAAACAGCATTTGTTTTCAATGACACCACTTCATGTGGCCCCATCGAACACAACACAGCGGTCATTCGTGTTTCACGCAACACCGGGTGACGCACACCAAGAGTCTGCACGTGTATCTCTGGCGCACGAGCAGAGATCGCAGCAGCAATCCGCAATGCAAGATTGCGACCACCCACACTGCAAAACGTTGGAACTTCGTAATAGTAAATAGTGCAGCCCGCATCATCGGTACTTTCACATCCGATGTACACATCAGCTTGATATGCATTTGCAGCTTTCGCCTGTTCTGATGCAGTGAAGTCAACAGTGCTTGTCAGTGGGTGAGATTCTTTTGCACGACGAACAATTGCAGAGGCAAGTGGAGCACCACCAGTGAAATAACCAACCACTAGTCGAAGTGAATCATTAACAACATCGTCTGATAACGCCAGACCTTCACGTACAACTGCAACACCCGGGCCATCCCCAGTTTGCGAACCCATACGCTTCAAAACATCAATGAATTCGGGCGTACTGATGCCATTTCGTGGTGATCCAATATTTTCTTGAAACTCCGCAACAGCCTCCGAAGTCCGCGGACCATAGATGCCATCAACACGTCCACAATCAAAACCGAGCCGATTGAGCAGTGATTGCAGACTTGCTACATCGTCACCACGAATGTTGGGAGAACGAAGAAACAACAATCGCTCACCAAGAGTCCAACTGGCTTCAATCAGTGATGACCACACTTGCTCATCACACTCACCAGTGGTAGATAGACCATATAAATCTTGAAATGCCAATAATGCGGCGTGTGTACGCGCGCAGAAAGTGGAGTCTTCGGCAGAACCCGGTGCAAGGAAACCTGCTGCGGACAAACGACGCTGCAGATCATGCACCGCTGGTCCGCGGTGACCTGGCTTTATCGGGAAGCCGGAAGAAATGGGTTGAGCTCCTCGAGCATGCGACCCTTCGGCATCGCACCAACAATTTTTGTTTTGATTTCGCCCTCGGAGAACAAAAGCATGGTGGGAATACTCATGACATTGAAACGCCCAGCGATGTCACCGTGGTCATCGACATTGAGTTTCGCAATAACAATTTGGCCAGCCTTTTCGGCAGCGATTTGTTCGAGGATGGGTGCAATTTGCTTGCAAGGTCCACACCATTCGGCCCAGAAGTCCACCAAGATGGGAGTGTCTGAACTATTAACAATCTCGTCGAATGTTGCACTAGTGAGTGTGATGATTCCGTCAGCCATAGCAGTACCTTTCGTTGTTTTCAGTGTAGTGCTGCGAGGTTCAAGAACTGTGAGGTAGGTAGGTACCTAACGCGTCGTTCAGTGTGATGGCAGAACCACCAATGACACTGATGCAGTCGGGGACAGCGGGCATAACAGCAACTAGGCATTCGGCAATGGCCGAAGGTTTGCCGGGCAGATTAATGATGAGGCTTGTTCCACGAATTCCTGCAGATTGGCGCGACAAGATGGCAGTGGGCACGATGTGTAGAGACACTTGACGCATTAGCTCGCCAAAACCAGGCAACATTTTCTGGCAGATCGCTTCAGTGGCTTCGGGAGTTACATCGCGAAGTGCAGGACCGGTACCTCCGGTAGTGACAATGAGACCGCATTGTTCAACGTCAGCCAACTCAACCAACGTGTCTGAGATGATTGATTGTTCGTCGGGAATCAATCGAGTGACGTACTCATACTCACTGGTGATGCAGGAATCGAGAAATGCGCAAATGGCAGGGATGCCTTTGTCTTCATAAACGCCCGTTGAGGCTCTGTCGGAGACAGCAACTACACCAATACGCGTCTTCATGATTGATTAGTGCTGGTGCTCCAACCAACGCTCGCAATCGAGAGCAGCCATACAGCCTGAACCAGCAGCAGTAATCGCTTGGCGATACGTGTGGTCTTGCACGTCACCACAAGCAAAGATGCCTTCGATGTCTGTGTATGTGGAACCGTCACGAGTGAGCAGGTAACCAGTGTCTTCCATGTTGAGAACGTTCTGGAAAATTGCTGTGTTTGGTTTGTGGCCAATAGCAATGAAAAGACCAGTAACTGCAAGTGGGCGAGTGGAGTTGTCGGTGGTGTCGGTCAGAGTGACGCCAGAGAGTGATTGTTCACCTTGCAATTCGGTAACACGTGAGTTCCAATGGATTTCAATCTTCTCGTTAGCAATAGCGCGATCTTGCATGATGCGTGATGCACGCAATGTGTCGCGACGAACAATGAGGTGCACTTTGCTTGCAAACTTTGTGAGGAACATTGCTTCTTCAACAGCGGAGTCTCCGCCACCAACAACTGCAATCTCATGACCACGGAAAAAGAAACCGTCACATGTTGCACAGGTGGAAACACCATGGCCGATTAGCTCGGTTTCACGGGGCAAATCGAGCATGAGCGACTGTGCGCCGGTGGCAACAATGATGGAATGCGCACTGTATTCGGTGTCGCGAATCCATACCTTGAACGGACGCGAAGAGAAGTCGACCTTGGTGACTTTTTCGGTAATGAATTCAGCACCAAAGCGCTCGGCTTGTGAACGAAAGTTCATCATGAGTTCTGGTCCCATGATGCCTTCGGGGAAACCAGGAAAGTTCTCTACCTCTGTTGTAAGCATGAGTTGACCACCAGGCTGATCGCTAGTGGAACTCGGCTCACCTTCGATGACAAGTGGTGCGAGCGATGCGCGTGCGGTGTAGATGGCGGCGGTGAGACCAGCAGGTCCTGAACCGATGATGATGGTGTTACGAACAGTGCTCATTTATCTTCTTCTGTGTATCGGCGGCGCATCAGAAGGAATCCGATGACTGCAAAGACCGCGCTAAGGGTGAAATACGAAATCCACACGGATGCATCGTGGTTGACAACAGAATCGAGGGCTGCCTGGAGACCGCGAGTGATTCCCACGATCAGCAAAACCAGAATGCCAACAACGCCAAATGTCCCGAGCAAACCAAAGACAAGCCCACGTGCGGTGGTGACCAATGGTTGAGTGGTGTATCGACGAACGGTGCTCACAACCCGGTCGATGAAATCGACTGTTCTATCGGCCCATTCGGGGTCGGTGAGGGGGTTGGACACCATGGGGTTCAGCCTAACGGCGAGCGCCGAAGCCGAAGTGGGCTTACGGCCGTCCAGGCAGTGGATGACTAGCTATGACCTCGCATGAGCCACCGTGAATCTGTAGTTCCGTTGGCGTTGCGACAAGCGTGAGCTTTGTGCCCGAAACTGAGTATGTACCCACTGGTTGGTTCCCTGCTTCCACATCAAACCCGGCACAGCCGTTGCCGCTCGCAACTATTGCGGGATGCGTGATGATGCTGAGTTGGGTACACGAGGTCTGGTCAACAACTACAAGGTTTGGTTTTGAAGTCCATACTTCTCGCACGGAACCCACGGAAGAATAGGTACCAACGATTGTGTAGTCGGCCAGGTCCGCGCCACACACAGAACCTTTAATCGGCACCGTGGTGACTGCGCCGTTTCGCGGTCTTACGGTTGAGTCAGTGGATGGGGAAAGCGATGAATAAAGAGCACTGCTACCTACTAACACGATCAAGGCAGCTGCGACAGCGAGCCAACGCCGCGGAGATTGGCGAGAAATAGAAGGGGACACGTGGGCAAGTGCCTCGGCGATGTGGGCGTCGCGGACTTCGTTTGACGCTGCGGGAAGATCGCGCAGCGCCGCAACTATGCGGGGGTCAAGTTGTTCGTTGTCGCTCACGTGTTCCTTTCGTCAGGGTTATGACGCCCTGTGGAGGTGTCTTGGTTCCCAAGAATGTTGGCCAATTGGGTTCTGCCTCGGGCCAGGCGAGAACGCACAGTGCCCACGGGAACCCCCTGTATTTCAGCGATTTCCTCATAATCAAGGTCCGCAACATGGCGCAGCACAAGGGTGGTTCGGTATTCCTCGGGAAGCAGAGCCAGTGCTTGAGCCACATCCATTTGAGCATCAACTGCACCAGTACCGTCGGCCATTGGAAGAACAAAGGTTGCATCAATGTCGGTAGGGGTCGGACGTCTGCGAATGCGGCGCACTTCATCAAGAGCAGCATTCGTCGCAATGCGATAGACCCACGTAGAAAACTTTGATCGTCCATCGAATCCAGGCAGTGCGCGAACAATAGAGATAAGAGCATGTTGGGTGGCATCTTCAGCGTCGGCTTTATTCACCACAATGCGATGACAAACAGTGCGCACAGAGTCATAGTGCATGCGCAACAAGGCGTCGGTCGCAACAGAATCTCCACGCTTGGCGCGCTGAATCAGAAGGTCGTCAGGAGCAGGAGAGATGTTGACAGGTTAGTCACCTGTGGAACGGGCACTATTTGGCTGAAGTGAAGTCGAGGCTGGAAAGCGCACCTTTGAATGGGTTGCTATCGCTACACGAGGTGCTACGACCCGCTTCTCGCATGTACAAGAGCACATTGCGAGCTGGGCTTTTCACATCGAAGGTGCCGATACCTGTTTGTTGCGATGCAGCCTGGGCCACAGGAAGACCCCAGCCGTCAAGCGAAGCAGGGAGGGCATCGCCAGTAGAGACGTACACCTCTGCATTCCACGGCGCAGTTGCAAAATTTGCCGCCAATGTTCCGAGACCCACGCCAGATAGTTGGACCACCACGCCTACGCCAGCCTTCGAACCGAAATACTGATTGCCATAACACACGGTTGTCCATGTGGTTGCGGGGTTGTTATCGGTGAGAGCTGGAATCATTGCTTCGTTTTCTTGACCGTCATCTCCGTTCGGGTCGTAACTTCGCATGCCAACAACAGTGACGGGACCAACAGGAATTTCATTGACAACTGGTGCGCCAATTTGTGAATTTGTTTCTTGAAGTCCACGCCACAACATCACAGTCATGGTGAGTGCTGCAATCAGCAGAAGAGCAATAGGCACATAGTTGCGTTTTGTTGATGTGCGTTGCGAACGTGGCAATGCAGTTTCTGGATGCGCTATACCACGCGGCGTGTTGTCTTTTGTTTTAGGTGCGCGAACTGGCGTGTCATCTTCTGGAACGACTTCAAGTGAACGTCGTGGCCTTTGAGGCATAAGAGGATCGTTCAATGTGGGACGACTACGTGGTGTTGCTGGTGCCATCGATGGATTGAGTCCGTCTACCGGCGTGAGCGCATCATGATTTTGTTGTGATACTTCGTCGAGTGCACGAACTACTTCGTGACACGTGGCGTAACGATGCTCAGGTTTACGCATCAACATTTTGTGAATCACTGCAATGAGATTGCTTGGTACATCTGAGCGAATTCCACTGAGCGGTGTGGGGTCACGTTGCAAACGCTGAATGGCAGTTTGTTGCTCATTTTCCCCTTTAAATGGGGCTTTTCCGGCCAAGCATTCGTAGAGAACAAGGCCAAGTGAATAGATATCTGCACGACCGTCAAGCAATCGACCTTGGACTTGTTCGGGAGACAAATACTTTGCAGTTCCCATCATGATGTCTGGCTTTGTGAGATCTGTGTGGTCTTCAACACTTGCTACCAGTGGCTTGGCAATACCAAAGTCTGTGAGCAAAACTTCGCCCTCTTTCATGACCAGAATGTTTGCTGGCTTGATGTCTCTGTGGAGAATATTTTCATCGTGAGCTTTTGCTAACGCCGAAGCAATGGCCCGTCCGATATGCAATGTGAGATGAGCACTGAGTTGCCCTGGTTGTCGAGATGTACCTTTATCGTCTAATAAACCACGAAGAGATTTCCCTTCGATGAGACGCATAACGAGTGCAACTTGATCATGTTCGTCGATGCAGTCATACACCGGAACAATGTGTGGGTGAGTAAGTCGTGCAAGTGCTTGTGCTTCACGACGAAAGCGTTCTTTTGTGACGACGTCATCAGCAATGTCTTCGCGCAACATCTTCACTGCAACAGTGCGACTTAATGTGAGATCAGTGGCGCGCCAGACGTCGGCCATGCCACCAGAAGCGATCATTCCTTCAAGGCGATAGCGTCCGCCGATGAGGTCACTGGTGTGATGAGGTGCAGCCATTACTGGGAGCAGACGCTAGTTGTGGATGGCCTCCGAGGGAGGCATACCCCTTATTCGGCTAGGCGAAAAACGATTCCGATAGTTCCTTGACCAGCGTGAGCGCCGATGACTGCGCCGATGTCACTGACGATCACTTCACCTGAGTACACGGCCTTGACCATCGCAATGAAAGCGTCGATGTCTGCACATTGAGCATGGAGCAAAGCAAGGCGTTCGATTTTTCCTTCATGCGAACGAAGTGACTCGATAAGGAAGGCCAACGCTTTGGAGCGCGTGCGCTGACGGCCAGCTTCTTCCACTTTGCCGTCACGTATCTCAATGAGGGGCTTAATGGAGAGAGCGCTTGCCATCATGGCCTTTGCTCCACCAATGCGGCCACCTTTTTTCAGGTTGTCGAGCGTGTCGAGAGCGGCAACAACGTGCGTGCGGGGGGCCAATTGCTCTGCGCGAGCCACAATTTCTTGCTGTGTGGCGCCGGCTCGTGCCATTTCGGCACATTCAAGGACTGTGAGGCCTTGTCCCATAGATGCACTGCGGCTATCGACAACCACAACTGAGATCTCTGGTTCAAGTGCACGCGCAGCAAGGACTGCGCTTTGCATGGTGGCTGACAAATCTGACGACAAGGAAACAACAACGATGGATGAAGCGCCTTCTGCTTTGAGGGAGCGATAGCACTCTTCAAATTTGCCCTGTGATGGTGCAGCTGTCTCTGGCAACTGTGGAGAAGCAGAGCACAATTTCCAGAATTCACTGGTGGTGATGGTTTCTCGGTCGATGTATTCGGTGTCGCCAAAGCGAACACTGAGAGGAACAATGCGAATACCTAAGGCGTCAGCCATATCTTGAGGTAGGTCGCAGGCGGAGTCGGTAACAATTCGAACAGTCATTGCTCAGAAACCGTAGTCGCCTCAGGAGGTCTGCGTCGTGCTGACCTGCGGTGAGACCACCACCAGGCCAAAAGAATAAGAAGGAATGAGATGCTGACGAACTGGCCGAATCCTGCAATGGCAGTGACCTTGGCCCGAATAGTGATGAGGGGAACCACTTCTACGTTCCCTTGCGGGGTTGCCACCCATACAGAAACAGGGAATTGACCACTGGTACGCGTACTGGCTGAGACGACTACCTCGGTGGTGCTTCCGGCCGAAAGAGTGATGATGCGACTGGGGTCGACCAATGAAAGTTTGGCGCTGTTCAGGCGCACTCGAACAGCGAGGTTCTCTGGCGAACTATTTCGAAGTTGAATGCGGATAGATCCGTTACGACTAGAGAGATTGAGCTCTTTTGGAGTTGTGACAGTGACGGCCCGGCGCGTAGCGCGCAACTGTTTACGTAAAGCAGAAATATATGCTTCGGCGTTTTCAAGAGTCGACGAAGCGCCAACACCTAACAAGTACGACCACGTATACCGACGCGTATCGTCCTCGCTCAACATAGAGGACACCGCGTTTAGTTCTGTTCGTGCATTTTGAATGCTTGGCACACGACTTGTATTCCATTTCTCTGGCGCGGGGCCAAAAGAGATTGCTGAAGTGGTGTTGTCTACGGAGCGTGACGCAGCCATGTCGATGAGCGTGAGACCTGGCGCATTAGCGAGGGCTTTCGTGGCTGTAGTCATGAGTTGAAACTGGTTAACTGTGGAAACAGGTAGTGAGATCAACATATGCACGAGCGCCGGATTCATTGCCGCGGCTATCAGGTCATCGCCATGCACAATCGCCTCGGCTGCAACTGCATAGCCATTCTTCTCTGGTGTACTCGCGGTAGAACCAATGCCGACAAGTTTGGCAAGGTGAGACACAACTGAAATATTTTTATTCTCTGTATCTACAGGATGACTAATAATACTGGCAGGTAGCTCTGTTGTTGCATCTGTACTTGCGTTGTCGCTGAGCAAAATATTTGTAATGCCAGCGTCACGTAGCAACGCAATAGCGTCTGCATCAAGTCGTTCCGTTGCTACCCAGGAATTGCGTTGAATAGTTACCCCGGGAAGGAACCTGTTGAGTGTGGACTCTCCGAGTTTTAGTTGCGCGATGAACTCTTGTTGTAGTCCAAGACCAGCAAAGACAGCGGGGTCGCAGGGTGCAAATGTGTCGATTGCAATTGACCTACGACGAAGTTGATTGTGTAGGTCCAAGAAAAGTTGTTGATCTGTTGGAACACCAGATTCTCCCAAAGCGGTAATGATTTGTGGGCTTATTGATACAGTGACGGCGCCGGTAAATGACCCAAGAAATGCGATTGTTCGTTTGACGGACTCTCGTGTCTTGTTGTCTAATTCGATAATGCCGTCTGTTTTCAACAAGCCCGACGTTGTGAGACGTAGAAGTGGACTGACAGCAATGTTTTGAGTTGTAGCTGACAATGTTCGCTTATTGACAAAGGTGAGCACAGAAGAAAGAACTGACTTGGTTTGGAAATCTGTGATTCGAATTGTGAGGGGATACACACCGTCTTGTGCAATCGTTAACGCTGAACTGTTTATCTCTGTAGTGATGATTGGGACGATTGGCTGTAGGTGTCCTGCGTAATCGCGACTGACTCGAGACAGTGCAACTGAAAAAGAATCACTGATACCGGGGACCACTTCACCTTTTGCAATCGATGCAAACGAATCCCTCGTAGCAATGCGACGATGCAGCAGAAATTCAAGCGTGTCTTTGCCGTCAAGTGAATTACGAATATTCGCGTCGAGAAGAAAACGAGCATTCACTGACGTGAGAATGTTGAACGGTTGGGCCAGGATGCCAATTTCTGGCACTGGCGAATCAATTTCTTTCTGGTTCGCTTGCACAGGAGACGAGATCAGTGTTGTTGCTAGTGCGCTCGTGGCAAGGGCTACTCGTAGTAATCGTCTCATGGCAGAGTTCTTTCCAGCACGGAAAGACCATAGTCAAGAGTTGCAAAGCCGAACTTGCGATACAGGTCTAGTGCTGCCTGATTGTTGTCGTCTGTATTCACCACGGTGCTCGTGCATCGTCGTGAGTGAGTCCAATCAAGCGCCGCAGCGAGTAGTGACGATGCGACGCCCGTTCGTTGTACGTCGGGGTGTACGGCAAGGCGTTGAATGAATCCGTGGGCTTGTGTGACGCCGGCAAGGACATACCCATCGATCTGTTTGTTTGTTCGTGACACAAAGATGCGACAGTGCCGTGTGGCTTGTAGTGCCTCATCAAAAGTTGCCGTATCAAGTGACCATTCCCGTCCAAAGGCAGCGCTGTCGATAGACAAGATCGCATCTGTCGTCGCGCGGCGGGGTCTCCCAAAGAGGCGAAGAGCTCGCACGCTTTGAATGGAATGGGGAGACAAAGGGGCTAACTGCCACGTGTCATGAGACTTTTGCAGCAGGGTCAGGCTTTGCGACACTTCGAAGCCCATGCGCTCGAGCGGTAAAGAAGCCTGTGGAGCCAGAGCACTGGTGCGGACACTTCGGTACCCCCAGGAATCGATGGTCTGAATCCATGAATGCAAAATGGGCTCGTCGGGCAATTGTGTGTCGGGGCCGTGAGACCCACTGATAACAAGGAAAGCTGTGTGATTGCTATGGGGCCAGGGGCGCACCCGTGCACTGACCGCGCCAGACCAAATAGTGCCTGTTCGGGGGGATTGCTCGACCACACTCACTCCCTTGACCGTAGTGCCCCTGCTCTGGTGGCACCGTGGGTTGGGAAGAAATGAGAACACCTGAGAGCAGTTGGGTGTGCCTAGCCTTCAATGGACATGATTCCTGCGCGCTTTGCCCCCATTCTCCAGGAGATGGAGCCTCTTGCTGCCCGATTTCGCGAGGCGGGCCACCGCCTGTTCCTCGTGGGCGGCACGGTGCGCGACTTGTTAGTGGGTTCAGCCGATGCCAACACCGATTTCTCTACCATCGACTTTGACGCCACCACGACTGCGACCCCTGAGGACATCAAACGCATCGTGTCACCAATCGCCGACGCCCTTTGGACGCAAGGCGAAAGGTTCGGCACTATCGGATTGAAAATTGGTGACCGTACATACGAGATCACAACACATCGGGCTGAGGCGTATTCGCCTGATTCGCGTAAACCTGAAGTGCAATTCGCAACCGATATTGATGTTGATCTTTCCCGACGCGATTTCACGATTAATGCCATGGCGTTAGAGATCACTTCAGAAACACCAACACTTGTCGACCCATTTGGTGGCGCAGCAGATTTAATGACTGGCGTTTTGCGTACACCGTTGTCACCCGAAGAATCTTTCAGTGATGATCCGTTGCGCATGTTGCGTGCTGCACGCTTTATTTCTCAACTTGATGTCACGCCGGAACCAGCACTCGTAGAAGCTGTTATAGCAATGGCTGATCGACTCACCATTGTTTCGCCAGAACGTGTTCGTATTGAATTTGATCGTTTAATGACAACAACAAAACCAAGTAAAGGTTTGTGGTTCTTGTTTGACACGGGGTTAGTCGATCACTTCTTGCCGGAGTTGCGTCTCATGCGTCTTGAACAAGACCCAATACATCGTCACAAAGATGTTTTGACGCACACACTTGCTGTTGTTGAAAATGTTCAACTGCAGGATAATCGTGAATTTGATTTTCGCATTACACGACTTGCTGCGTTGTACCACGATGTTGGTAAACCACGAACTCGCGGTTTCAAAGAAGGTAAGGGCGTTACATTTCATCACCACGAAGTTGTTGGTGCACGCATGACGCGCGAGCGCATGAAAATCATGAAATACCCAACAGACGATATTGATGCAGTGTCTGAATTAGTAGCAATTAGTGGGCGTTTTCACACATATCAGATGGGTTGGACAGACAGTGCTGTACGTCGTTATGTGCGTGACGCCGGCAAATATCTGCCCGAGTTGAATGTGTTGGTGCGGTGTGACTGCACCACGCGTAATGAGAAGAAGGCAAAAATTCTTGCTCGTCGAATGGACGAGATGGAAGATCGCATTGCTGAACTTATGCAGAAGGAAGAGCTTGCAGCATTGCGCCCCGAACTTGACGGCGTGCAAGTGATGGAACTGCTCGATGTTCCCGCCGGCCCCGCAGTTGGTGCAGCGTTGGATTTCATGATGGAGATTCGTTTAGAAGAAGGCATTCTCGGTGAAGAAGTCATTACTCAGCGCCTGCGCGAGTGGTGGAGCGCTAACGCCGAATCAGTGATGAAGACAAAGCGCACCGGGCGCCGCAGGTCTGAATAACTTACGAACCAAGTTTGCGTGCACGTACAACAAGCGTTGACGGCGCTACAGCCATCGGTTGATGCAGCGGCGCAAGTTCATGCATCACGTCGATAGAAAAGTTTGCTCTTTGTAATGCCATGGTGAGTTCACCAATGGTGGGAGTTGTAGATCCGTATTGACGGCGAGCGGTTGCGTCATTTCCGTCGAACACCGCAGACATGGGGTGAGGTACTGCAAACACAAAGCCAGCTTCCGGGCGCAACACTCGGTGCACCTGGCGAAACAGGCGAGCAATGTCAGTATCAAACGTGATGTGATGCACGCACAACGCAAGGTCGATTCCTGAATTCATGAGAAATCCGAGGTCGGCTAATTCGCCTTCGTGAAACTCCACCACAACTTCTGCGTTGGTGGCCGCTTGGCGTGCCCGCTGAATTGCTTCTCGTGAGGGGTCAATGGCGATGCTGCGGGCCCCCCGAAGAGCCATGGCCACAGAATTGGGGACCGTGCCGTACAGGCCAAGCTCCAAGACACGCTTGCCTTTTACATCGCCACACACCCGCAATTCATTCTCGTTGTGTACGGATGATCCGAAGGAAACGGCAGGGCCGTCGTTGGCGGTAAAACGCGCATCTGACATGTCGGCATCTTATGACTATCTTGTGTAGTCATGGGTTTCTCCGTTGATATGTTGCGCGGTGGTTCGGGAGTTGTCGACCATCAGTTGTCGCGACGCGCACTCATCAATGAAGTGAAACGTGGACGCGTGAGCAAAGACTCGGTTTGTGACGCACACCCTGAATTGATTCGCGCCGCGAAGAACATTGGGGAGCCATCAAAAACACTGTGCCCCATTTGTGAAGAGGTAAACGTTGCATTGGTGACCTACGTGTTTGGTCATGGTCTGCCAAAGAACGGCAAGTGCGTCATCGATCGAAAAGACATCATGAAGCTGCAAAGCACTCCGCATGAATACGCCGCCTATGTAGTGGAGGCGTGCCCACAATGTCGATGGCACCATTTATTACGCGTTCTCCCCATCGTGGGTCGAGGCCGTACTCGCCGGGCCCAATAGGTCATTTGTTGCCCCACCGGGGGTTCCCATCGCCACATTTGTCTTGTTGCGTATGGCAAATGGCTGTTTGCAACACCCGTGTGTCACGGTGAGAGTCAGCAGGTACGCTCATCGGGTCACATATTCACCCTGCCCCTTCGGGGGCCCCGGGAACGTACTCGGGTCCGAAGGGAGGTCACACGCAATGCGTGCATACGAACTAATGGTAATAATCAGCGGCAATCTCGAAGAGAGCGTTGCCCATTCTTGGTTGAAGAACATCACCAACTCGATCACATCGGTTGGCGGCACTGTTCATGGAAGCCCTGATTGGTGGGGCAAGCGTCGTCTTGCTTACCAAATCAAGAAACAAGACGATGGTTATTACGCCATCTTTAACCTCGTAGCCCCCGGTGGAGCAATGGACGAAGTAGAGCGCGGATTCCGCATCTCTGATGAAGTGTTGCGCCACAAGTTGCTTCGCTTACCAGACGACGAGGCAACTCGTCGTGGACTCATCTCGGCGGCATAAGCCACCTCTATCGAGCACCTGCTTCGTACACCTCTCTTTTCGGAAGGAACCATCACAATGGCCGATAACTCAATCACACTCGTTGGGAATCTCACCCGCGATCCAGAACTTCGCTTCACCACCGGTGGCAAGGGCGTGGCATCTTTCAGCATTGCTGTTGGTCGTCGCTACCAAGTCAACGGCGAATGGCAAGAGCAAACCTCATACTTCAACATCGTTTCGTGGGGCCAAATGGGCGAGAACGCAGCAGCAACCCTCACAAAGGGAATGCGCGTCATCGTTTCAGGTCGCCTCGAGCAGCGTGAATACCAAAACCGTGAAGGGGAAAAGCGCACGGCAATCGAGATCAACGCCGACGAAATCGGACCAAGTCTTCGTTGGGCTACCGCTTCAGTCGAGCGCACACCTCGTAATGAAGGCGGCGGCAACGGCGGCGGAGCACCTCGTGGTGGCAATGCTGGCGGCAACGGCGGTGGCAACACCGGCGGCGACTTCTTTCCCAACGACGAAGAACCTTTCTAAAGCGTTCTCCCTTTCCCCTGTAACCCTTCCCTGATTCAAGGACCTCACAATGACTAGTAAAAAGAACAAAATCCGTAACGCCCGCGAGGCCAACCGTAAGTACAAAAAGAAGGCCAATCCACTGGCCATCGAAAAGGTTGTCTTCATCGATTACAAAGACGTGAGCCTCTTGCAGCGCTTCATGTCTGATCGCTCAAAGATCCGCGGCATGCGTATGAGCGGTGCCAATGTTCAGCAACAGCGCGACATTGCTACTGCTATCAAGAACGCTCGTGAAATGGCGTTGTTGCCATACACAAAGCGCACTGTCAGCACACGTGCACCTCGCCCAGGCGCAGAGCGTCGTGGTGAAGAAGAGGCAACTCTCGAGATGCCAGATCAGTCAATTAGTTCATCATTCGTTCCAGATGATGCTGCAGACGATGTAGTCGACGCAGCAGAGACCGTGACCGAATCAGTTGAAGCTGAAGTGGAGGCATAAGCCATGAACGTCATTCTTCGTGAAGATATTGCAGGCGTCGGCCGCCGCGGTGACATTGTCACTGTTGCCGATGGTCATGCACGTAACTACTTGTTGCCACGTGGACTCGCCCTTGTTGCATCTGCCGGAGCAATCCAGCAGGCCAACTCCATGCGTCGTGCTCGTGACTTGCGTGAAACAAACGATCGTGCTGCTGCACACACCGTTGCCGAAGCACTCACCGCACGTTCATTCACTGTGAAGGCAAAGGCTGGCAACGAGGGTCGTTTGTTCGGATCCGTTACCACTGCCGACATCGTGTCTGCTCTTACCGCGCAAGCTGGCGTCACGCTCGATCGTAAGAAGATTGTTGCTCAACCAATTCGCACCACCGGTTCGCACACAGCACTTGTACGTTTGCATGCAGACGTTGAGTGCACCATCAAGCTCTCGGTTGTCGCAGGCTAAGTGCCCGCGCAACGGAGGTTTATCCACAGGCTTGGGCTGTTGTCCCCAGCCGAATCCACAGCTATTTCGCAGGGTTATCCACTAGCAATCCACAGGCATTTGCAGGCAAGGTAGAGGTTCACTATGTCGGACTTCATCGAGCAACGAAATACGCGGCCAGCTCCGCCACGCGGTACACGTACCGACAGTCGTGTACCTCCACACAACCTCGATGCTGAAGCGTCGTTGTTGGGTGCAATGTTGCTCAACGAAGAGCCCATTGGTCTTGCAAGTGAAAAGCAATTAGTTCCTGAAGACTTTTACAAGCCAGCACACGGACACGTGTATGCAGCTATTCGTTCGCTCACTTCAGCAGCTGAAGCAGTTGACGTTGTCACCGTTGCAGATGAGTTGCGCAAAAGTAATTTGCTCGACGAATTAGGTGGCCTTGGTTTTCTTCAAGACTTACAAAACGCCACGCCATCCATTAGTAGTGCTGGCCGTTATATCACCATTGTTCGCGACACTTCTATTTTGCGCCGGCTCATCAAGGGCGCAAGTGAAATAGCAGACATTGGTTATTCAGCACCTGCAGATATCAAGATCGCAATCGATAAAGCAGAGCAAATCGTTTTTGACATCGGCGACGAACAGATCACTGATTCCTTGCAAAAACTGCACGACCTCACCGGCATTGTTATTCCAATTCTTGAAAGTCGTTACGACTCAAAGTCGGAAATTACAGGTGTACGCAGTGGTTACACCAAACTTGACAAGTTGTTGTCGGGCTTTCAGCCAGGAACATTAAACATTGTTGGTGCACGACCAGCCATGGGTAAGAGTGCTTTTGCGCTTGGTATGGCAGTGACTGCTGCGCGCACCACAAACCAGCCAGTGCTGTTTTTCTCTTTGGAAATGTCCAATACAGAGTTAACGCAACGTATTTTGTCTGCCGAAGCGCAAGTGGATTCAGACCGATTGCGCACCGGTCGACTAGAAGATGCGGACTGGACAAAGATTACGAAATCAATTCACCGCCTAGAAATTCCGTTGTACATTGACGACACAGCTCGCATTACGGTCATGCAGATACGTCAAAAGCTTCGTCGTGTGAATGCTGCAGACGGTCCACCAGCAATGGTTGTTATTGACTATTTACAATTGATGGGTGGCGGCGACACCGAGTCCCGCCAATTGGAAGTGGCAGAAATCAGCCGTGGACTAAAACTTCTTGCCCGTGAATTCAAAATTCCGGTAGTGGCACTCAGTCAGTTGAGTCGTGGCATTGAACAACGACAAGATCGTCGTCCTGTGTTATCAGACCTTCGTGAATCTGGTGCGCTTGAACAAGACGCAGACGTTGTTATGTTCTTGTATCGCGAAGAAACTGCGAATGCAGAAGCGAGCTTAAACGATCGCGGTACTGCTGAAGTATTGGTGCAAAAGCATCGTTCTGGTCCAACCGGCAACTTGAGCCTGATCTTCAACAAGGCATACACCCAGTTCGTTGACGACCCAGAGTGATCTAGTGAACTAACGCCTCATTTGTAGGCGGATGAATAGTCACCTTGGCATCTTTGTCCATTGGTGGTTTTTCAGAAAGCATCAATATCGTTGCTTCTATTTTTTCTTCGTCTGTAAAATCACGCGTGTCGAAGCAAAATTCCACCGTGTTGCCATCGGGGTCTGCTGTGTAGATGCTCACGCAAAATTCGTGATCCACTTCTGCGACCATGTGGCCGTGAGCGGTCCAGTTCTTTCTGCGCTCATCGAGAAATTCGCGGCTGCCAGCAAAGTACGCAAAGTGATTCACCCAGCCAGGCAGACCAACTGCCTTATTAATGTCGGTGGGGTAACCGTCTTTCCATTGCACGTCGTGAATATCCCAAAATGCGATCATGCCTTGTGAGCCGGTGTCGTAGAAAACGTGGCGAGCCCAGCCATCGGGGGAACCTGGAACTGGTCCGATGATGGTTTTCACCAAAGAAAAGCCCATCACTTCTGTATAGAACTTGTGGGTGGCAGCGAGGTCTTTGGTGGCAAGTGCGACATGATGAAATCCCATGTGGTGAGTCTGCCACGCCTAACCTGAAGAGATGTTCCTCGGAGAAAACCTTCTTGCGTATTTGGTACTCGCATTGGGTGGGGCTTTAGCCGTGGGCAATATTTTGGCCCTGATTAAACCGCCACCAACCGCAAAGGCCGAAGGGGATTTGGCCAAGGCACCCGTTGCGCGAAGCGTTCTGATGGCTGCAGTTGGTGCACTTGCGGCTGCGTGGTCGTTGGCCAGTCTCATACGTTGAGAGACGCTGCGAGTACTCTCGCACCATGGCCTTTGGACAACCAGGCGGACCGCCGGCATCAGCAAAACAAGTTCGCGAATTGCTAGAGCTGCTCCATGCGGCCGGGCATTCAGATTTCCGAGATGCCCGCGGCCCCTTGGGGTTCAACCAGCGCCAAGCGGGGGGCAAGTTCACCCGTGACGAGGCCGATGCGTTTATTGCCCAACTGCAAGAATGGGCCGAAATTGCCGAAGCCGCCGATGCCGTGCCGACCCCAGTGGTGCCGGCCCCATCAATGAAGCCAAAGGCCACAGCGGTGGAGAAATCCCTGAAATCAGTGCCAACCGAGGTGTTGGCCGCTGAACTTCAGAGCCGTGGGTGGGTCGTTCTCGAACCATAGAGTCATTACGTGAGCGAAAAACCAAATACACGGCAGCAACTGGTTGAAGCCACTATGGCCGCAATCGCATATGGAGGTGAAAGTTCCGTGCGCGTGAGTGCCATTGCTACTGCAGTGGGCGTAAAAGAACCATCGGTGTACCACTTCTTCAAAAATCGTGATGCACTGGTGGAGGCTGCACAGATTGAGCGCTATCGCCGGAGCTACTCAGAGATGATTGTGCCGTTTGAGATGGCGGCAGAGATGTCGGAAACCGCGGAAGAGTTCGAGAGAGCTATCCGAAAAATCTTTTCGTTGGTGTATTCCCCAGAGAGAATCGAAATTCGTTCTATTCGAAAAAATGTCATGGGTGCTGCGCAGTCCAGCGAGGCTATTGCTAAAGCAATCAGTGAGATCAATCATGAAACAGCAAGCACGCTTGCTCGAGTGATGGTCTTTGGCCAAGAACGTGGGTGGGTCACCAAAGACTTAGACCCGATGGCACTTGCCTATTGGGGCATTGGTCAAATAAACGGCCGAGTGATGGCCGAGATGAACGCAGGGCTTGTGAGTTTGGCCGAGTGGGACAAGGTGTCCGTTGAAGCCGTTTTGGGCGTTTATCGATACAAAGCCCCCAAATAGAGGCACTGCGGTGAATTCATCGCGGTCAAAGTGGCCTATTTGGCTAGGGTTTGACCTGTGATTCTTTCAGACAGAGACCTTCGAGCCGAGATCGACAATGGTCGCATCATTATTGAGCCATTCGATGAAACCTGTGTACAACCGAGCAGCATCGATGTGAAAGTCTCGAATCTCTTTCGCGTCTTTCGTAACCACACTGCGGCAGTTCTTGATGTGAAGAAAGATCTCACAGACCTCACTGAATTGGTAGAAGTCGCCGACGGCGAGTCGTTCATGTTGCACCCAGGCGAATTCGTATTGGGCTCCACGCTTGAGCGCGTTGCTGTACCTACAGATTTGGTTGCGCGCGTAGAAGGTAAGAGTTCACTTGGTCGTCTCGGCCTTGTGATTCACTCAACTGCCGGTTTCATTGACGCTGGCTTCGATGGCCACGTCACTTTGGAGTTAGCAAACCTGGCAAACCTGCCCATCACCTTGTATCCCGGCATGAAGATTGGTCAAATCAGTTTCATCAAGATGACATCGCCGGCAGAAAAGCCGTATGGTTCTGGAGCAAAAGGTTCCAAGTATCAAGGACAGCGTGGCCCGACACCGTCGCGTTACTTCGAGAACTTTCAGTAACTCATGGCAAAAGAAATCAAACAGTCTGCAAAGTTGGAGCATGTCCTTTACGACATTCGCGGCCCTGTTCTAGAAGAAGCGAAACGTCTTGAGGACCAAGGCCATCGCATCATGAAGCTGAACATTGGTAATCCATACCCGTTTGGTTTTGAAACGCCACCAGAAATTTTGGTGGACGTCACGCGTCACTTACAAGAGTCTCAGGGCTATTCCGATTCACAAGGTATTCGTTCTGCGCGTACGGCAGTTGTGCAGCACTATCAGGATCGCGGAATCGACATTACGAACCCCGACGACATTTGGCTTGGCAACGGTGTCAGCGAATTGATTCAACTATCACTTAATGCATTGCTCGACGAAGGTGATGAAGTTCTTATTCCAGCTCCGGATTATCCGTTGTGGACTGCAAGCACCAGCCTTGCTGGTGGTAACCCTGTGCATTACCTATGTGACGAAGACGATGAATGGAATCCAAACTTGGATGACATGCGCTCAAAAATCACTAGCCGAACACGCGCAATTGTGGTGATTAACCCCAATAACCCAACGGGTGCTGTGTATAGCAAGACTGTGTTGCGCGCAATTGCAGACCTCGCCATCGAACACAACCTCGTAGTTTTTGCTGACGAAATTTACGACAAGATTTTGTATGACGATGCAGTGCATCACACCTTTGCTGCACTTGCACCAGATTGTTTGGTCTTTACATTCAACGGATTATCAAAGGCGTATCGCCTTGCTGGTTTTCGTTCCGGTTGGATGATGGTGACGGGGCCACGTAAGCATGCAGAGAGTTACATCGAAGGCATCAACATGCTGACGAATATGCGACTTTGCTCAAACGTTCCTGCTCAGCACGCCATTCAACCCGCGCTCGGTGGTCGCCAAAGCATTAAAGATCTCATCCTGCCTGGTGGGCGACTGCTTGCTCAACGCGATGCTGCAGTCACCGCACTGCGCGCTATTCCGGGAGTGTCGGTGGTCGAACCCAAAGGCGCTTTATATGTGTTTCCAAAACTCGACCCGCAGATGTATCCGATTGCAGATGATCGTCGTTTCGTTTTGGACTTTTTGCGCGCAGAAAAAGTGTTACTTGTTCAAGGAACCGGCTTTAACTGGCCAACTACCGACCACGTTCGCATTGTGACGTTGCCGTGGGCAAAAGACCTCACAGAGGCAATCGGCCGACTCGGCAATTTCTTGTCTACGTATTCGCCACCGAAGAATTAATCACGGCACCATTGTCAATCCGACATCAGCAAGCGTTGGATACAAACCGGCGTGTCGACGAGAGATGTATTCGCGTGCTGTGGTCATCCACGTTCCAATGCTCACACCAAAGATTTGCTGGAACTCTGTTGCCTGGCGATTAACCAGTGCTACGACTACCGGGCATGGGTCTGCTGAGCATGAAGAATTTGCGTCGTACCAGTATCGATAGTTGAATGACTTTTGGAAGGCCAATGTCTTTTCCACTCCGAACTGTGCGACCATCAACTCGGTACCGATGCCCGAAACGTAATAGCGAGGATCGAAGTAGCCCGCATCACCACCTTGCCAATAACTAGTTGGGTAGTTCACGAGCAAGTAGTGACCCATATCAGGGTTCACGGTAGGTGACACTGCACTTCTGTACTGGTCGAACGGGTCTTTATATCGGTCTTGGCCAATGATGTCGGCAATTGCTGCACCAAAGAAGGTTGACTGACCCTCAAGTAGGGAAGTCTGGAATCCTTGTGACCATCCCACATTGCATTCACTGAATTGACAAGTTCCGTCAACGATGTTGAACTCTGCAAGTCGTGTCGCACGATCGGTGGCGGTGCCGTTAGAAAGCCACTGCACAACGTGGCTTAACTCGTGTGGCATGGTGCTGGAAGCGCTTGAGTCATGCCATCTATGGTTCTTCAGTCTCGCCCCGTAACCCATAATGAGAATGGGGTAAGAGGTCCACCGTCTTCCACTTGGATCATTTGGATTAACGAACTCATTTTGAGCGAGCGCGCATCCAGACAAGTTGTCGTTTGCATCGGGCGCGGTACACAATTCTGCATAGCCACGTGCCCCTTCGATGTTGGTCGTGCGTGATCCCCAGAGGTGCAGGGCAATCTCTTCAGCAGTCCATTCGTCATTTGTGCCGATGATGATGTCAACGCTCGGTAACCGTGTTGTTCCATAAAAACGAGCGGTTCCAAGTATGGCTGCACGCAGCTTGGCTTCCAGCCACGCTGGTGTAGTGGGATTCACCACGATGTTGAAACGATCAGCAGTTGTCAGAGGCATCGAATTGAAATGTTCATGCGAGCGAGAAACGGCTAGCGCTGCTGCTGATCCACTGGGAATTTCTGGTGGACTCGAGCCACCAAAATCAGCAAGACAAGTTCGAATCGCTGTGTGTTGTGCATCAGTACTTTGCCCTGAAATCACAGCGTCATATGCGGTATCCCCTAGTTGATTGTGTAGACAACCTCTTTCGGGAAAAGTAGCGCTCTGTGTTGCGGTGGCAGCCGTGGCTGGGTCAATTGGAATAGTCGTAGTCGTAGTTGTAGTCGTCGTTGTCGTTGTCGTAGTCGTTGTCGTAGTCGTCGTAGGAGGAGGGAGTGTGGTCGTCGTAGTAGTACTCGGGGGAACAGTTGAGCCAGTGGTAGTCGACGATGACAGCGAGAAAGTTCGTGTTGACGATATTTCTCGATAGCGACTATTTCCATTTACGGTGAGAGTGACTCGACAAGTTCCAGCCTTCTTTGTTTTCACAACAGTTTTTGTCAGGGTGCAGGCTCCCTTTACTTTCCACTTTTTTGGTGCAGTTGAATTAGTGGATACCAATGAAGAGAGTTTGTAATTGCGTGAAGGTTGCATTGACGAAATGCGCCACTTAATTTTTGCAGCCGGTTTCGGAGCCGCTTGTACGGGTGATGACAGTATTGGGGGAATGATCAGAATCGCCGACAATTGGCAACCGATAACAGCGATTGTCAAAACTCGTTTATTGACCCGCCTCATTGGGCGATTATAGGTTGATTCGCCAAAAGGTGAATGACGGAATCTTTATATTTCTGTGTCTATTCGCCGGGGCTAGCAGCTAACGGTGCGCTTTGTTCGGCTAAACGGCGCTCGCCGTTTTCCAATGCATCCATGAGGTGAATTGCAATGTCTGCAACTTTTACGGTGTCCTCTTCAGCACCAGCAGCCTTCACACCATCGTCAAGCATGATGTAGCAGAAGGGGCATGCAGTGGCGACGCGACTTGCGCCTGTGCTGATTGCTTCTTGTGCACGTTCGTCATTGACTTTGGTACCAATGGATTCTTCCATCCACATGCGAGCGCCACCAGCGCCGCAGCACATGCCTTGAGTGCCGTTACGTGGCATTTCAACAATTTGAACACCCTTAATGGAACCAACAATCTTTCGAGGTGCTGAGTACACGTCGTTATGGCGACCTAAGTAGCACGAGTCGTGATACGTAATGCGATCTTCGAGTGACGCGTTACGAATATCAAGCTTGCCCGAATCAATAAGGTGTTCGAGGAATTCACTGTGGTGAACCACTTCGTAGTTACCACCCAATTGTGGGTACTCGTTCTTCAATGTGTTGAAGCAGTGTGGGCATTGCGTAATGATCTTGCGCACGCCCATGCCGTTCAGCATTTCAATGTTCGGAATCGCAAGCATCTGGAAGAGGTATTCGTTTCCAGAACGACGAGCAGAGTCACCGGTACACATTTCGCTTGGCCCCAGAATGGCAACATCAATGTCTGCGCGATCGAGCAATTTGGCCATTGCTTGCGTAACTTTCTTGTTCTTGTCATCGAATGAACCAGCACAGCCCACCCAGTACAAATACTCGTGATTGAAAGCAGCACCCGGGTCGACAACTTCGACATTCAAGTCTTTGGCCCAATCGGCACGATCATCCTGGTTCATGCCCCAAGGGTTTCCTTGGTTTTCCATGGCACGGTATGCGTTGCCAAGTTCAGCAGGGAAGTTACTTTCCATGAGAGACAAGTAACGACGCATGTCAAGAATCTTGTCGAGGATTTCAATGTGGACGGGGCAAATCTCGTCGCATGCTTTGCATGTAGTGCACGCCCACACTTCTTCAGCGGTAATTCGTTCAAACAAAGAGTTCGCACCAATGGTGATTTCTGAATCAACGGAGAGTGGTGGGGAAACCATTCCGCCAGGCGCGTGAGAAGCCGTTGCGGCCATTACTTCGCCGGTCTTTAGAACAATTTCGCGAGGGTCAAGCGGCTTACCAGTTGCATGCGCGGGGCACACACTTGTGCAGCGACCACACATGGTGCAGGCATCGGTATCAAGCAATTGCTTCCACGTGAAATCTTCAACCACTGCAGCGCCAAAACTCTCAAGAGAAGTCTCGGTGAGGTTAGGCATCGCACGCATTGCACCCTTCGGACGATCACGATCCTTGAGGTACATGTTCAGTGGCGAAGTGAAGATGTGGCGCAACATGGTGATTGGCAACAAAGCCAAGAAGGCAATGAATGTAACAACGTGGGAGACCCACATTGCTTGATGCCAATTCTCTAATGCGTTGAGTGAAGACCCGTCGACTAACTGCGAAAGCGGGTAACCAATAAAGGACCAACTCTCAAACGACATGTCTTTTCCACCAGCGGTAGATACAGCGATGCGGAACATCTCTGCACCGAATCCGGTGAGGCCAATGGCCAACATGACACCAAGGATGATGCCGTGTTCTTTCTTGGTCTTAATGCGAATGCGATATGGCTGTTGCACGTAGCGACGAATAATGGCCCACACAACACCAATGGTGAATACGAGTCCAGCGAAATCACCAACAAATACGTAGCCCTGGTATACGCCACCGTGGAGGAACTTCAGTGACTCGGGTAATTGGTGATCTAACTCAAGAACGGTGGTTACTCCGAGAAGAACAAGGAAACCGAAATACATCATGGAGTGCATGAGACCTGCAGCGCTGTCCCGCAACAACGTTCGCATGTAGACGCCGGCGCGGTAATCAGCAAGGCGTCGCTTTGCATTTTTTGGTGTTGTGCGACGGCGATCAGGTGCCCCACGTTCCCAGTTGCGAATGCGATTAGCAAACTGGAAGGAACCCCACACCAACATTGCGGGAAGGATTGTGTAGAACGCAGCCTGTATCGGGCCTGGAATACCCTCGAAGACTTCACGGCTGATTTCAGAAGTTCCGTGCCACTTTGTCAACTGCGGAACGATGCCCGAAAACAAAGTAAAAGTACCCATGCCGATGCCGATGGCTATCGAGAGTTGGTACGGGCGAAGGCGCTTGGGGGCCTTCTCGGTGGTGGGAGACGCGTTGCTACTCATGCGTCTATAACGCTAGTGGTCGCAGGGGCTAAGAACCCGACCCGTCAAAGAGTTATGGCTCTAAAAGATGTGAAATCAGCCGTAGTGGGCGCGGTCAAGTTCGCGTACTCGGGTGGCCAAAGCCTTGAGCAACTTGCGAGAGATCGCTGGGATGTTTTCAATGGCGCCCTTGAGGGCACGCTCGGAAACAACGAGCAGGCGAACGTCGGTGTCGGCAATGACTGCAGCTGTGCGTGGACCATGGTCGAGCAACGACAATTCGCCGACAACGGAGCCAGCTTTGGCAGTGCCAATCTTTTTGCCGTTGCGCTTTACAGTCGCGGAACCTTCCAAGATGACGTAGGCCTCACGACCAGTTTGTCCTTGGTCCATGATGATGGTGCCAGCTTTGAGGACTCGCTCGGAGGAATTCTTCACTACGAGACCGAGTTCTTTTGGAGAGCATTCGGAGAACAATGCAATGTTGCGAAGGTGATCAACTGAGGTTTTTGTGCTTGCCATGTGCATAAGTGTACGCCAATTTGGAGCGCACATTTATCATTGTGACTAATGCGACTTTGCTTGGTTCGCAACACCTTCAATAGCAGCACGAATCTTTTCTTGGTCACCGAGATACGACACATTTTCAATCTGCAGTGAGTCAGACAACGTGTATAAACGGGGCACTCCTGTTGGGATATTGAGCTCTGCAATGTCTGCTTCCGAGATGCCCTCAAGGGCCATCACCAATGCGCGTAGTGAGTTGCCGTGTGCTGCAATTAGGACATTCATCCCAGCCCGAAGTTGGGGCACCACGGTCTCATGGAAATGGGGGACAACGCGCTCCACCACATCTTTGAGGCATTCAGTGGCGGGCAATAACGCCGGATCAATAAAGCGGTACCGAGAATCGGTGGCTGGATGCTCGGGGCTACTGCTATCAACGGGTGGTGGTGGCACATCGAAACTGCGACGCCACACCTTGGTTTGTGCCTCGCCATGCTGCTCGGTGGTGGCCTTCTTGTCCAGACCCTGCAAAGCCCCGTAATGGCGCTCGTTCCATTTCCAGTGTCGTTGCACGGGGAGCCACACCTGGCCCATGCCATTGAGGGCAAGGTGGCAGGTCATGACAGCGCGAGTCAGTAAAGAGGTATGGGCTACATCGAAACTCAGGCCTGCCTCGGCCATAACGGTGCCAGCTGCGGCTGCTTCTTCTAGGCCTTGGGCCGAGAGGGGCACATCGTGCCAGCCAGTAAAGAGGTTCAGTTCGTTCCACGTGCTTTGGCCGTGGCGTAAGAGGACAAGTTTTCCGAGCACGTTGTCATCGTATGCCGAACCCATTGATACGGCGAAACAAGGCTTATGTCAGAAGTTGAGTGTAGTTATATCAACTTTTCTGATAGGTAGGTTGTTATCTAGCCTGAGTCCCCTTATTCTGACGGTACCCCCGCTCTGGCGCCCCCCGGCAGAGCACATACAAGAGGAGTCATCATCATGGCAAAAGCAGTCGGCATTGACCTTGGAACCACCAACTCAGTTGTGTCAGTTCTTGAAGCAGGCGAACCAGTTGTTATTCCAAACGCAGAAGGCGCACGCACCACACCATCCATCGTGGCCTTTTCAAAGTCCGGCGAAGTTCTCGTTGGAGAAGTGGCAAAGCGTCAAGCCATCACCAACCCCGATCGCACATTTCGCAGCGTGAAGCGCGAGATGGGTAAGTCATGGACATCACCCGACATTGACGGCAAGAAGTACACAGCACAAGAAATCAGTGCGCGCACACTCATGAAGTTGAAGCGCGACGCAGAGGCATATCTTGGCGACACCGTTACCGATGCAGTTATCACAGTTCCTGCTTATTGGGGCGACGCAGAACGTACCGCCACAAAAGAAGCGGGCGCTATTGCTGGCCTGAATGTATTGCGCATCATTAACGAGCCAACCGCTGCAGCACTTGCATACGGCTTAGAAAAGTCTTCGCAAGACGAAATCATTTTGGTATTCGACCTTGGTGGCGGAACATTCGACGTTTCAGTTCTTGAAATTGGTGACGGCGTGTTTGAAGTACGCAGCACTGATGGTGACAAAGTCCTCGGTGGTGACGACTGGGACCAACGCATCATTGATTGGTTGACACAGCAGTTCAAGAGCGCACACGGCATCGACTTGGCACAAGATCGTATGGCAGTACAGCGCCTCAAGGAAGCTGCTGAAAAAGCAAAGATTGAGTTGTCGCAAACACAACAGACACAAATCAACTTGCCGTTCATTACAGCAACTGCTGAAGGTCCATTGCACCTCGACGAGCAACTCACTCGTTCAAAGTTCCAAGAGATGACAGCAGATCTTGTAGAGCGTTGCCGCGTGAAGTTTGATTCGGTCATTAAAGATGCCGGCCTCACTACCGCACAGATCAATCACGTCATCCTTGTTGGCGGTTCAACTCGTATGCCAGCAGTGCAAGACCTCGTGCAGAGCCTCACTGGCAAAGAGCCCAACAAGTCTGTAAACCCAGACGAAGTTGTTGCTGTTGGCGCAGCAATTCAGGCCGGTGTTCTGAAGGGCGACGTAAAGGATGTTCTTCTCCTCGACGTGACTCCATTGTCTTTGGGAATTGAAACCAAAGGCGGCGTGATGACCAAACTCATCGAGCGCAACACCACTATCCCAACGCGTCGTACCGAGGTGTTTACTACCGCTGAAGACAATCAACCATCTGTAGAAATCAATGTTCTACAAGGTGAGCGTGAAATGGCTAGTTACAACCAGTCATTGGGCACTTTCACATTGGCCGACTTGCCTGCTGCAACACGTGGAACTCCACAAATCGAAGTCACTTTCGACATTGATGCCAACGGCATTGTGCAGGTTTCAGCAAAAGACCGTGCTACTGGTAAGGACAACTCGCTTGTCATCACCAGCTCGTCTTCTCTCAGCAAAGACAAGATCGAAGAGATGATTCGCGATGCAGAGGCTCACGCAGAAGACGACAAGCGTCGTCGTGATGAAGCCGAAGTGCGCAACAATGCAGACTCTCTTGTGTATCAAACCGAGAAAGTATTGCGTGAGCAGGGAGACCAAGTTGCTGCTGATGAAAAGCAAGCAGTGGAAGGCCCCCTTGCTGAACTGAAGACCGCTATTGCCGGAAACGACATCGACAAGATCAAGTCAGCTACCGAAACACTTATGGGTGTCAGCCAAGCTTTCACTCAGAAGCTCTATGAAGCTGCAGCACGTGACAGTGATGCAGCTGGAACATCTGCTTCTGGTGCGTCAGCAACTAACGATGACGACATCGTTGATGCTGAAATCGTGGACGAGCAGTAAGACATGTCAGACGAAAGTTCGGAACAGCCACTCGAGTCGCCAGACGACAGTGAGCTGTCCACGCCATCACTCGATGATGTTGTTCCAGACGACGCATCTGAACTAATCGAGCATGACATCAATGCGCTGGTTGCAGAACGTGATCAGTTCAAAGACATTGCGCTTCGTCTGCAGGCAGATTTTGAGAATTACAAGAAGCGTGTCAACTCTCAGTTATCCGACGAAACAAATCGCGCCACTGGGCGCCTTGTGGAATCGATGCTTTCTGTTCTCGATGCATGTGAAGCTGCATATATCCATGGGGTAGAAGGTGTTGAACCTATTTGGTCAGCATTAATTAAAACATTGGAAAAGCAAGGCCTTGTTGCACTCGATCTTCTTGACAAGCCATTCGACCCTGCGAATGCTGAAGCAGTAGTTCATGAAGAGGGCGACGGTGGTGAGCCTGTTGTCGTGGAAGTGTTGCGTACCGGTTATGAGTGGAAAGGCCGCGTTTTGCGCGCAGCCATGGTGAAGGTGAAGGGGTAGGCATTGGCTGCCCAACGCGAGTGGTTTGAAAAGGACTACTACGCAGTTCTTGGGGTGTCGAAAGATGCCACTGACAAGGAAATCACCAAGGCATATCGACGTCTTGCGCGTCAGTATCACCCCGATGCAAATCCAGGTGACACCGCCGCAGAGAACAAGTTCAAAGATATTTCTGCGGCGTATGACGTTGTAGGAGATGAAACCAAGCGCACTGAGTACGACGAAGTGCGTCGCATGGGACCAATGGGCGGCCCTGGTGGTGCGCAGAATTTTTCATTCGACATGGGTGGCGATGGCTTAGGCGACATTCTTGGTCAAATGTTTGGACGCTCTGGTGGCCGTCGCGGCGCTTCGGGTGCTGGCCCACAACGCGGCAAAGACATTGCAACAACTCTCACTCTCGATTTCGTCGACGCAGCGCACGGCCTCACCACTTCGTTGCACCTCACCGCAGATGCACAATGCGGTTCGTGTTCTGGTTCTGGTGCGCGACCAGGAACATCTCCTAAAACCTGCAGTTCATGTGGTGGTCGCGGCAGTGTTGCAGACAATCAAGGAATGTTTTCTTTTTCTCAGCCATGTCGTTTGTGCGGTGGTGCTGGTTCCACAATTGAGTTTCCATGCTCTACATGTCGCGGTTCTGGAATTGAGCGACGTCCACGTGAAGTAAACGTGCGCATTCCTGCTGGCGTAGATAACGGACAAAAGATTCGCTTGAAGGGCAGGGGCACACCTGGTCGTAATGGCGGTCCGGCTGGTGATCTGTTTGTTGAGTGTGTTGTTACACCGCACCCATTGTTTGCACGCGAGGGTCTGAATTTGCTGACTCGCGTCGCTGTTTCATTTACCGAGGCCGTTCTTGGCGCAACTATTTCCGTACCCACACTTGAGGGCGCGGAGGTATCGCTGAAGTTAAAGCCCGGAACTCAATCTGGCTCACGGCATCGTGTGAAATCCAAGGGTATTGAAACGGCTAAAAATACAGGTGACCTCATTGTCACTGTCGATGTTGCCGTGCCCACCACTTTGTCTTCCGACGAACGCACGGCAGTGGAAGCACTGCATGAAGTCTTGTCATCACCACGCAGAAAGGCACAGTCATGAGTACGGATCGAATTCAAGCCGTGTATGTCATTTCTGTGGCTGCTGAATTAGCGGGCATGCATCCGCAAACGTTGCGCATTTATGAGCGCCGTGGCTTATTGACGCCGGCTCGTACCAATGGTGGTAACCGTCGGTACAGCGATGCCGACATTGAGCGCTTGCGTCGCATTGCAGAGCTTGCTGCAACCGGAATGAATCTTGAAGGCATCCGTCATGTCATGTCTCTCGAACAAGAAGTAGTGCGCCTTCGCAGTGAAGTTGAACAATTGCGCCAAGGCCTGATGCACGCCATTCGTGAAATTGAAAACCGTGGCGGCGCGCTTGTGCCACTGCGTCAGACCATTGCCCGTTTCGGCGAGCGCCCCAGCATTTTTGACCCGAATCGTTAATTGAGGAATCGCTATGGCAATTGACCCAAAAAAATGGACAACTAAAACAACAGAAGCAATAGCTGCTGCTGGCGACCAAACGCGTGCAAACGGAAACCCTGAAGTAACTCCAGACCATGTGTTGCGCGCACTTGTTAGCCAGCCCGACACAATTGTCCCCGCTTTGTTGCAGAAATTGGGAATTGCGCCCGGCATGCTTCGCAGTAAAGCCGATGAGGCCATTGCGTCTCTTCCACGCGCAAGAGGTGGTGCAGAGCCACGTATGAATCGTGAGCTCGGCACTGTATTGGAAGATGCAGACACCATCCGTCGCGACCTGCATGATGATTATTTGTCTGTAGAGCATCTTGTGCTCGCCATGCATAAGCGTGTGGGCATCGGAACTGAGGAAATGCTTGTTGCGTTGAAAGAAGTACGTGGTTCCCACCGCGTCACTACCCCCGACCCCGAATCACAATTCGCTGCACTGGAAAAATACGGAGTCGATCTCACTGCACGCGCACGCGCCGGCAAGATTGACCCTGTCATTGGTCGTGATGAAGAAATTCGTCGTGTTATTCAGGTGTTGTCGCGACGCACAAAAAACAACCCAGTGTTAATTGGTGAACCAGGTGTTGGTAAGACTGCCATTGTCGAAGGTTTGGCGCGACGCATTGCCGACGGTGACGTTCCTGAAGGATTAAAAGAAAAGCGTTTGGTGTCTCTTGACATCAGTGCAATGTTGGCGGGCGCAAAGTATCGCGGTGAATTTGAAGAACGCTTGAAAGCAGTACTGAAGGAAATCACAGATGCCGATGGCCAGGTCATCACATTCGTTGATGAGATGCACATGCTTGTGGGCGCTGGTGGTGCAGAAGGTGCGATGGATGCCGGCAACATGATTAAACCAATGTTGGCTCGTGGTGAATTGCGCATGGTGGGTGCCACCACTCTTGATGAGTATCGCAAGTATGTAGAGAAAGACCCTGCGCTAGAACGACGCTTCCAGCAGGTGTATGTGGGAGAGCCAACAGTGGCCGACACCATTGCAATTTTGCGCGGCTTGAAAGAGCGTTATGAAGTGCACCACGGTGTGCGCATCCAAGACTCTGCTTTAGTGAGCGCAGCTGTGTTGTCTAATCGTTATCTCACAAACAGGTTCTTGCCAGACAAAGCGATCGACCTTATGGATGAGGCCGCTAGCAAATTACGCATCGAAATTGACTCGCTCCCCACGGAAATCGATATTGTGCAGCGCCGTATTCTGCAACTAGAGATTGAACGTGTTGCACTAGAAAAAGAAACTGACGCCGCTTCACTTGAACGTCTGAATGCGCTTGTAGATGAACTTAATGGGCTTCAGGCTGAAGTCGACATTATGAAAAAGCATTGGGAGTCTGAACGAGAAGCAATCTCTGCGATTCGTACTTTGAAAGAGGAACTTGAAAACTTGCGCTCTTCGGTTGAAAGAGAAACTGACCTTTCCGTTGCAGCCGAGATTCGCTATGGCCGTATTCCAGAAGTTGATCGCCGTATTGATCAGGCAACGCAACACTTAGACAAGTTGCAGTCCACACAGCGCATGCTGAAAGAAGAAGTAGACGCTGAAGATATTGCGGAAGTTGTTTCTAAATGGACTGGTGTGCCTGTGAGCAAATTGCTTGAAGGCGAAATGCACAAGTTGATAAACCTTGAAGCACACCTGCATCAGAGAGTCATTGGTCAACATGAAGCCGTAGTTGCTGTTTCTAACGCAATTCGTCGTAGTCGAGCTGGGTTGTCTGACCCAAACAAGCCCATTGGTTCTTTCATGTTCCTCGGACCAACTGGCGTGGGTAAAACAGAACTTGCACGTGCGCTTGCTGAGTATTTGTTTGATGATGAAAAAGCAATGGTGCGCATTGATATGGCCGAGTACATGGAGAAGCATTCTGTGAGTCGCCTCATTGGTGCGCCACCGGGTTACGTGGGTTACGATCAAGGTGGACAACTCACAGAGCTTGTGCGTCGTCGTCCGTACTGCGTTGTGCTGCTTGATGAGATTGAAAAGGGTCATCCCGATGTGTTCAACGTGCTGTTGCAACTTCTCGACGATGGTCGCCTCACAGATGGCCAAGGTCGCACGGTTGATTTCACCAATGCTGTGCTCATCATGACAAGCAACTTGCCGGGTGACCCTATTGAGTACTTCCGCCCTGAATTTGTGAACCGCATCGATGAGATTGTTCGCTTCCGTTCCCTAACAGAAGAAGATCTTGGACAGATTGTGGAGATTCAACTTGAGCATCTTGTGCGGCGCATGGCTGATCGTCGCATCACACTGCAAGTCACACCTGCTGCGCGCACGTGGCTCGCAGCCCGTGGTTTCGACGCAAGTTTCGGCGCACGCCCATTGAAGCGACTCATCCAGCGAGAGATTGCCGATAAGTCTGCAGTTCT